>Ga0209913_1000527_pt1 | contig 31330 bp, 45 predicted proteins | sample PersoiDNA2013203_FD_185805 | JGI IMG/M metagenome (GOLD analysis project Ga0209913, IMG submission 185805) | Permafrost soil microbial communities from the Arctic, to analyse light accelerated degradation of dissolved organic matter (DOM) -... | ecosystem: Environmental > Terrestrial > Soil >... | reverse complement strand
GGAGACGGGGCAGACCATCATCGCGGGCATGGGCGAGCTCCACCTCGAGATCATCGTCGACCGGCTGGTGCGGGAGTTCAACGTCGACGCCAACGTGGGCAAGCCTCAGGTGGCTTACCGCGAGACGGTCCGCAACAAGGTCGACAAGGTCGAGGGCCGCTTCGTCCGCCAGAGCGGCGGGCACGGCCAGTACGGCCACGTCGTCATCGAGATGCAGCCCAACGAGCCGGGTGGCGGCTACGAGTTCGAGAGCCGCATCCAGGGCGGCGCGATCCCGCGCGACTACATCCCCTCGGTCGACGACGGCATCCAGGAGGCCATGAGCAGCGGCGTGCTCGCCGGCTATCCGGTGGTCGACATCAAGGTGGCGCTCATCGACGGGAGCTACCACGAGGTCGACTCCTCAGACATGGCGTTCAAGATCGCCGGCTCGCTGGCCTTCAAGAACGCCGCCCAGAAGGCCAAGCCTGTGCTGCTCGAGCCCATGATGGCCGTCGAGGTCGTCACGCCGGCTGAGTTCATGGGCGACGTCATGGGCGATCTCAGCTCGCGGCGCGGCCACATCGACGGCATGGAGCCGCGCGGCAACGCCCAGGTGATCACCGCCACGGTGCCGTTGTCGACGATGTTCGGGTACGCCACCGACGTGCGCTCGACGACCCAAGGCAGGGCCACCTACACCATGCAGTTCAAGCACTACGCCGAGGCGCCCGCCTCCATCGCCAGCGAGATCGTCGCCAAGGTGCGCGGTGGGTGACCTTCGTCAACAGCGGTTCGTTTGCCCAAGCCGGTCGGCTTCGTGTATACTGCCGACCTTTGGTACGGGAGGCAGCCGTGCCGCTTTTTGTGTGACCTCAACCTCCGGGTTTCGGGAAAAGGAGTAGCAGACATGGCCAAGCAGAAGTTTGACCGCAGCAAGCCACACATGAACGTCGGCACCATCGGTCACGTCGACCATGGCAAGACGACCCTCACCGCTGCGATCACGCTCGTGTTGCATAACCGCGGTGTGGGCGCCACCGAGTTCACCGCGTTCGACATGATCGACAAGGCGCCGGAAGAGCGCGAGCGCGGCATCACCATCGCCACCGCGCACGTCGAGTACGAGACCGAGAAGCGCCACTACGCGCACGTCGACTGCCCGGGCCACGCCGACTACATCAAGAACATGATCACGGGCGCCGCCCAGATGGACGCCGCCATCCTCGTGGTCGGCGCCGACGACGGCCCCATGCCGCAGACGCGCGAGCACATCCTCCTGGCGCACCAGGTCAACGTGCCGCACATCATCGTCTACATGAACAAGGTCGACCTCGTCGACGACCCCGAGCTCATCGAGCTGGTCGAGATGGAGGTCCGCGAGCTCCTCAGCGAGTACGAGTTCCCGGGCGACGACCTCCCCGTCATCAAGGGTTCGGCCCTCAAGGCCCTCGAGTGCGGCTGCGGCAAGGACGACTGCGAGTGGTGCAAGAGCATCATCGAGCTCACGGACGCCCTCGACTCGTATCTGCCCGAGCCCGAGCGCGACATCGACAAGCCGTTCCTCATGCCCGTCGAGGACGTCTTCACCATCACCGGGCGCGGCACCGTCGCCACCGGTCGTGTGGAGCGCGGAATCGTCAAGGTCGGTGGGGAGATCGAGATCGTCGGCATGCGCGAGAAGCCGATGAAGACCACCGTCACCGGCGTCGAGATGTTCCGCAAGCTGCTCGACGAGGGGCGCGCCGGCGACAACATCGGCATCCTCCTGCGCGGCACCAAGCGCGAAGAGATCACGCGCGGCATGGTCTGCTGCAAGCCTGGCAGCATCACCGGACACACGCACTTCCTGACTCAGGTCTACGTCCTCTCCAAAGATGAAGGCGGCCGCCATACGCCGTTCTTCAACGGCTATCGCCCGCAGTTCTACTTCCGCACCACCGACGTGACCGGCGTCATCACCCTCGAAGAGGGCGTCGAGATGGTCATGCCTGGCGACAACACCGTCATGGAAGTCAAGCTCATCACCCCGATCGCCATGGAAGAGGGTCTGCGCTTCGCCATCCGCGAGGGCGGCCGCACCGTGGGCGCCGGGGCGATCACCAAGATCATCGAATAGGTCGCAGCACACTGATCGGGCCGGGCGTGTTTCGTCGCGCTCGCGCGACGGACACACCCGGCCACGTGAACAGGACAGAGAAGGCGAGAGTGGCTCAGCAGAAGATCCGCATAAGGTTGAAGTCTTACGATCACGAGCTGATCGAGCGCAGCGCGCAGTCCATCGTGGAGACAGCGCAGCGCAGCGGCGCGACCATCTCTGGCCCCGTGCCGCTCCCCACAGAGAAAAACGTCTACTGCGTCATCAAGAGCCCGTTCAAGGATAAGGACTCTCGCGAGCACTTCGAGATCCGCACGCACAAGCGGCTCATCGACATCCATCAGCCGACGTCCAAGACCGTCGACCAGCTGATGAGGCTCGATCTGCCGGCCGGCGTCCACATCGAGATCAAGCTGTAGAGAGAATGACTGGCATCATCGGCAAAAAGGTGGGCATGACCCAGCTCTTCGACGACGACGGCAACGTCGTGGCCGTCACCGTCGTCCAGGCTGGCCCCTGCCCGGTCACACAGGTCCGCACCCTCGACACCGACGGCTACGAGGCCGTGCAGCTGGCGTTCGAGGGGTGCAAAGACAAGCACATCAGCAAGCCCGAGCTGGGCCACCTCAAGAAGGCCGGCCTCAAGCAGGGCATGCGCCATCTGGTCGAGTTCGACGGTCCCGGCGATCTCAAGATCGGCGATACCGTCACCGTCGAGGCGTTCGCGGATGGCCAGGCCGTCACCGCCATCGGCGTCAGCAAGGGCAAGGGGTTCCAGGGCACCATCAAGCGGCACAACTTCAGTCGTGGCCCTGAGACCCACGGTTCGCACAACGTCCGGCAGCCGGGTTCTATCGGCGCCAGCGCATACCCGGCGCGAGTGTTCAAGGGCATGCGCATGAGCGGGCACATGGGGGCGCAGCGCGTCACCCAGCAGGGTCTCAAGATCGTCCGTCGCGACGTCGAGAACAACCTGCTGCTCATTAAGGGCTCAGTGCCCGGCGCCAAGAACTCCGTCGTCGTCATCAAGGGTAGGTAGCAGTGAGCGCCGACGAGACCAAGAAAACTCCGGAGGTCAAGGCCGCGGGCGAGGTCAAGAAGCCGGCCGCCAAGAAGCCGGCCGCCAAGAAGCCGGCCGCAAAGGCGGCGCCGAAGAAGGCGGCCGCAAAGGCGGCGCCGAAGAAGCCGGCCGCCAAGAAGGTTGCCGCTAAGGCGCCCGCCGCCAAGCCGGCCGCCAAGAAGGCCGCCGCGCCGAAGCCGGCCGCCAAGAAGGCGGCTCCGGAGAAGCCGGTCGAGAAGGCGCCCTTCGAGCGTCCTGCCAGGGTCAAGGCCGAGAAGAAGGCGCCGGCCGAGCCGCGCCGCGGCAAGCTCGGCGTGGCCACGGTCGTCGACGCCGCCGGCAAGGATCTCGAGACGCGCGACCTTAGCAAGGACCTGTTCGCCGTCCCGGCCGACGTCAACACTCTGCATCTGGTCGTGCGCGCCGAGCAGGCCGCGCGGCGTCGCGGCACGGCGTCGTCCAAGACGCGCGGCGAGGTCTCCGGCTCCACCGCCAAGCTGTATCGTCAGAAGGGCACCGGCCGCGCCCGCGCCGGCAGCGTCAAGTCGCCGCTGCGCACGGGTGGCGGCGTCACCTTCGGCCCCCGGCCGCGCAGCTTCGCCATCAAGGTCAACCGCAAGGTCGTGCGCAAGGCTCTGGCCATGGCGCTGAGCAATCGCGCCGAGAACGGCAACGTGTTCGTGGTCGCCGGCCTCAAGATCGACGCGCCGAGCACGGCCACCATGGACGAGCTCCTCGTGAACCTCGACATCGCGGCGCCGGTGCTCGTCGTCACCCACGACGAGCCGACCGTCACCAAGTCCGTGCGCAATCTCAGGTACGCGGAAGCGTCCGAGGTCGGCGCGCTCTCGACCGAGCAGGTGCTCCGCGCCCGCTCGCTGGTCCTCACCGAGAAGGCGTTCGCCGCCCTGAATGAGGCGTAGTCATGGTTGAAGCAGAAAAGATCATCATCAAGCCGATCATCTCCGAGAAGAGCTATGCGCAGATCGACCACGACCGGTACACCTTCCAGGTACATCCTGACGCGCACAAGACCATGATCGCCCAGGCGGTCGCCCAGCTCTTCAACGTCACGGTGGTCGACGTTTCGACGGCCAACATGCGCCCCAAGCCGAAGCGCCGCGGCGTCTCGCGCGGGCGTACCTCGGCTTGGAAGAAGGCTGTCGTGCAGCTTGCGCCCGGCGACAAGATCGAATTCTTCGAGGGCAGGTAATGGGCATCAAGAGATTCAAGCCGACCTCGCCCGGCCGCCGCTTCATGACGGTCGACACGTTCGAGGACATCACGCGCAGCGAGCCGGAGCGTTCGTTGATGGCGCCGCTCAAGAAGAACGGCGGCCGCAACAATTACGGGCGCATCACGACGCGCCACAAGGGCGGCGGCCACAAGCGGCGCTACCGCGTCATCGATTTCAAGCGCGACAAGGACGGCGTGCCGGCCAAGGTCGCGCACATCGAGTACGACCCGAACCGCTCGGCGCGCATCGCTCTCCTGCACTACGCCGACGGCGAGAAGCGCTACATCCTCGCGCCGCAGGGCCTCAGGGTGGGCGACACCGTCGAGTCCGGCGCCGCTGCCGACATCAAGCGCGGCAACGCGCTGCCGCTCGAGAACATCCCGTCGGGCACCACGATCCATAACATCGAGCTGCAGCCGGGTCGCGGCGGGCAGCTGGTGCGCAGCGCCGGCACGAACGCCCAGCTGCAGGCCAAGGAAAAGGGCTACGGCGTCGTGCGCCTGCCCTCCGGGGAGCTGCGCCGCATCCGCCTCACGTGTCGCGCCACCGTCGGCGAGATCGGCAACTCCGATCACTCCAACATCGAAGGCGGCAAGGCCGGCCGCACCCGCTGGCGCGGCGTGCGGCCGACCGTGCGCGGTACGGCCATGAACCCGGTCGACCACCCGCACGGCGGCGGCGAGGGCAAGACCACGGCCGGCCGTCACCCGGTCACGCCGTGGGGCGTGCCCACGCTGGGCTACCGCACGCGCACCAAGCACAAGCCGTCAGACAAGTTCATCATCCGCGGCCGCAAACGCGGCAAGCGTGGGTAAGGCAGGAGGCCCCTTTTGAGCAGGTCAGCAAAGAAAGGTCCGTTCGTCGACGAGCGCCTTCTCAAGCGCATCGAAGACATGAACGCCGCCGGCCAGAAGAAGATGATCAAGACCTGGTCGCGGGCCTCGACAGTGTTCCCCGACATGGTCGGTCACACCATCGCCGTGCACGACGGGCGCAAGCACGTGCCCATCTTCATCAGCGAGTCGATGGTCGGTCACAAGCTGGGCGAGTTCGCGCTCACCCGCACGTTCCGCGGTCACATCAAGGGCGACCGCTCGGCCAGAAGGTAACGGGTCATGGCAGTAAGGGCACAGGCGAAGTACATCCGTGTCGCGCCACGCAAGGCGCGCGAGGTCGTCGACCTCATCCGCGGCAAGTCCGTGGCCGAGGCGCGCAGCACGCTGTTCTTCGCCAACCGCAACGCCGCGCGCGTGGTGGCCAGGGTCTTGAACTCGGCCGTCGCCAACGCCGAGAACAACAACGCGCTTTCGGCCGACGATCTGTACGTCAAAGAGGCTCGCGTCGACGAGGGTCCGACCCTCAAGCGGTGGCAGTTCCGGGCCATGGGCCGCGTGAACCGCATCCGCAAGCGCAGCAGCCACATCACCATCGCCGTGGAGCAGAGGGAGGTCCGTTCCTAGTGGGCCAGAAGGTACATCCGGGCGGCTTCCGCGTCGGCGTCATCCACGACTGGAAGTCTCACTGGTATACGGAGAAAGAGTTCAAGCAGTTCCTGTCAGAGGACGAGCGCATCCGCACGCACATCCTGCGCAAGCTCGCCCACGCCGGACTGTCGCGCATCATCATCCGCAAAGATCAGAACAACGTGACCATCGACATCCATACCGCGCGGCCGGGCATCGTGATCGGCAAGAGCGGCTCGGAGGTCGACGCGCTGCGCAAAGAGATCCATGCGATGACCAAGAAGAACGTGCAGGTCAACATCATCGAGGTCAAGCGCCCCGAGCTCGACGCCGTGCTGGTCGCCCAGTCCATCGCCGAGCAGCTCGAGAACCGCGTCAGCTTCCGCCGCGCCATGAAGCGCGCCCTGACGAGCGCCATGCGCTCGGGCGCCGCCGGCATGCGCGTGCGTTGCGGCGGCCGTCTGGGCGGCGCCGAGATGGCGCGCAACGAGCACTACAGCGAGGGCCGCGTGCCGCTGCACACCTTGCGCGCGGACATCGACTACGGCTTCCGCGAAGCCCGCACCACCTTCGGCCGCATCGGCGTGAAGGTCTGGATCAACAAGGGCGAGATCCTGCCCGAGGGCTATCCGATGGACGAGGCCAAGGCGCGCCAGGAGCGCGACGAACAGCGCCGCGACGACCGCGGCCGCGGTCCGCGCCGTGACGTCGGTGGCCGTCCCGGCGGTCCCGGTGGCCGTCCCGGCGGTCCCGGCGGTCGTCCCGGCGGCGGTGGCGGTCGTCCCGGCGGCGGTGGCCGTCAGCAAGGTCGCCCGGCACCCAGCGGCCCCAGCGTGCCGCTGGGCCGCAAGGCTCCCGAGCGCAAGGCGGCGCCGGCTCCGGCCGACAAGGCCAAGGCTCCGGCCGAGACCAAGCCGGCCGAGCCGACCACCGAGCAGAGTAGCTGACGGTAGAGAGGACGTAGACGATGCTCCTGCCGAAGAGAGTCAAGCACAGAAAACAACAGCGCGGCCGCATGGCCGGCACCGCGAAGGGCGGCACCAGTGTCGATTTCGGCCAGTTCGGCCTGAAGGCGCTGGAGTGCGGTTGGGTGAACAATCGCCAGATCGAGGCGGCTCGTATCGCGATGACCCGCCACATGAAGCGTGGTGGCAAGGTGTGGATCAACGTGTTCCCGCACAAGCCGGTCACCAGGAAGGCCGCGGAGACCCGCATGGGCGGCGGCAAGGGTTCACCCGAGTCCTGGGTGGCCGTGGTCAAGCCCGGCAAGGTCATGTTCGAGCTTGCCGGCGTGAGCGAGCCCGTGGCTCGCGAGGCCATGCGTCTGGCCGCCCACAAGCTGCCCATCAAGTGCAAGTTCGTGACGAGGGAGGGGAGTCTCTTTGAAGGCTAGCAAGCTCCGCGAGCTCTCCGACGACGAGCTGATTGTGCGTCTCAAGGACACGCGCAAAGAGCTCTTCAACCTGCGCTTCCAGCACGCCACTGGGCAGCTCGACAACCCGCACAAGTTGAACGCGACGCGCCGCGAGATCGCTCGCCTGCTCACCATGCAGGCGGAACGTGAGCGTGTTCGCAAGGCAGCCGGTGGTGAAGTCTGATGGCGACGACGAAGAAGACAGACAGCGGCAAGCCCGCAGCCAAGCAGTCGGCGGCGCGCAAGCCGGCCGCGAAGAAGGCGGCGGCCAAGAAGGCGGCGACGCAGAAGCCCGCCGCCAAGAAGGCGGCGACGAAGAAGCCCGCCGCCAAGAAGACCGCCGAGACCGCGGCCGTTAAGCCGGCCCGCAAGGTCTCGGCCGCCAAGACCAGGGCCAAGGCCGAGCGCAAGGCCCCTGAGAAGGTGCCGGGGCGCAAAGAGCGCCGCGGCATCGTGGTCAGCGACGCCATGGACAAGACGGTCGTCGTGCGTATCGACGTGGCTCAGAAGCACGAGCGTTACGGCAAGGTCGTGCGCCGTTCGAGCAAGCTCCACGCGCACGACGAACAGAACGCGGCCGGCGTCGGCGATCTCGTGCGTGTCGTCGAGACGCGCCCGTTGAGCGCGATGAAGCGGTGGCGCCTTCTCGAGATCCTCAAGAAGGCCAAGTAAGAGAGCCGGCAGAGGAAGCAAATGATCCAGGTTGAGTCCAGACTACGAGTCGCCGACAACACGGGCGCCCGCGAGATCCTCTGCATCCGGATCCGCGGAGGCTCCCGGCGGCGCTACGCGACGGTCGGCGACATCATCGTCGGCACCGTCAAGGTCGCCACGCCCGGCGGCGGCGTCAAGAAGGGCGAGGTCGTCCGTGCCGTGGTGGTGCGCACCAAGAAGGAGTTCGGTCGCAAGGACGGTACGTACATCGCGTTCGACGAGAACGCTGCCGTGCTGATCGACAACCAGAACAACCCGCGCGGGACCCGTATCTTCGGCCCCGTGGCCCGCGAGCTGCGCGAGAAGAACTTCATGAAGATCGTGTCGCTCGCCCCCGAGGTGTTGTGATGAGCAAGATGAAGATCAAGAAAGGCGACCAGGTGAAGGTCGTCAGCGGCAAGGAAGCCGGCAAGACCGCCAAGGTGATCCGCGTCGACATCGAGCATGGCCGTGTCGTGCTCGAGCGGCTCAACATCATGAAGAAGCACACCAAGCCGAACCCGAAGAAGAACCCGCAGGGTGGCGTGATCGAGCGCGAGGCGCCCATCGACGCGTCGAACGTGATGCTCGTCTGCCCGGCCTGCGGTGAGCCGACCCGTGTCGGCTACCGGCTGCTCGACGACGGGGGCAAGGTGCGTAAGTGCCGCCGCGAGAACTGCGGCAAAGATATCGAAAAGGCGTAAGTGACGATGGCCAGGCTCAAGGAAAAGTACTTCAAAGAGATCGTGCCGCAGCTCAAAGAGGAGCTCGGCTACCGCAACGTGATGGAAGTGCCGCGCGTCACCAAGGTGACCCTCAACATGGGCGTTGGCGAGGCCAAGACCAACGCCAAGCTGCTCGACGCCGCCGTCGAGGACCTGGCGCTCATCAGCGGCCAGCGCCCGGCGATCACCAAGGCGCGCAAGTCCATCGCCAGCTTCAAGCTGCGCGAGGGCATGTCCATCGGCTGCCGGGTCACCCTGCGCGGCGAGCGCATGTACGAGATGATCGACCGTCTCGTCTCCATCGCCCTGCCGCGCATCCGCGACTTTCGCGGCATCTCGCCCGACCAGTTCGACGGGCGCGGCAACTTCGCCATGGGCGTGCGCGAGCAGACCATCTTCCCCGAGATCGACTACGACTCGGTCGAGCAGTTCCGCGGTCTCAACGTGGTCATCACGACGACCGCCAAGACGGACAAGGAGGGGCGTGCCCTGCTGGCCAAGCTCGGCATGCCGTTCCGGTCGAACTAGGAGCATTTGAAGCATGGCTAAGACATCCCTCGTGGTGAAAGCCGGGCGCAAGCAGCGCTACAAGACGCGCGAGTACAACCGTTGCGCCAGGTGCGGCCGCCCGCGTGCGTACTACCGCAAGTTCGGGATCTGCCGCATCTGCCTGCGCGAAGTCGCGCACCAGGGCGTCATCCCCGGTCTGACCAAGTCGAGCTGGTGAGGAGGCGAGGACCATGTCAATGACAGACCCCATCGCCGACATGCTTACCCGCGTCCGCAACGGCAGCACGGCTCGGCACAGCATCGTCGAGATCCCTTCCTCGCGGATGAAGGTCGAGATCGCTCGCCTCATGACCGAGCAGGGCTACGTCGTCGGCTACGAGGTCAAGCACGGCGAGCACGGCGAGGTCATCCACGTCGAGCTCAAATACGGCAAGAACAGAGAGCGGGTCATCTCCGGCATCAAGCGCGTCTCCAAGCCCGGGCGTCGTGTGTACGCCAAGAAGGAGTCGCTGCCCAAGGTGCTCGGAGGGCTCGGCACAGCGATCATCTCAACGTCACGCGGGCTTGTGACCAGCGCCGAAGCGCGCAAGCTCGGCCTGGGTGGCGAAGTGATCTGCTTCATCTGGTGAGGACGGCACATGTCGAGGATCGGTAAAGCTCCCATCCCGCTGCCCGCCGGCGTCGAGTTCATCTACGACAACGCCGTCGTGACAGTGAAGGGGCCCAAGGGTGAACTCACCCAGCGGGTGCCCCGCGAGATGCAGGTCGAGGTCGGCGACGGCGTCATCGAGGTCAAGCGACCCACCGACAGCGGCCAGCATCGGTCGCTGCACGGTCTCACGCGGACGCTCATCGCCAACATGGTGATCGGCGTCACCGACGGCTTCGAGAAGCGTCTCGAGATCGTCGGCGTCGGCTACCGCGCCAGCCTCAAGGGCGATGCCCTGGAGCTGCTGGTCGGGTACAGCCACCCGGTGCTCCTCGAGCCGCCGGAGCACGTGGCGTTCGAGACGCCGCAGGCTACCGTGGTCGTGGTCAAGGGCATCGACAAGCAGGTCGTTGGCGAGGTGGCCGCCAAGGTCCGCTCCACCCGCCCGCCCGAGCCGTACAAGGGCAAGGGCATCCGGTACGCCGGCGAGTACGTGCAGCGCAAGGTCGGCAAGCGCGCCTAGGCTGCCTGAGAGAAGAGGAACGTCAAGAAGATGAGCTCACGCAGCATCAGAGAAGCCCGCGCCAGGCGCAAGCGGCGCATCCGGGGACGCCTCGAAGGCACTCCCGCGCGTCCGCGCGTCTCGGTGTTTCGCTCCAACAAGGCGATCTACGCCCAGCTCGTCGACGACGCGGCGGCCGCCACGCTGGTGGCCGCCCGGTCCGTCGAGGTCGAGGGCGCCGGTCTCAAGAAGTCCGAGGTCGCCAAGAAGGTCGGCGAACTGCTCGCCCAGCGGGCCAAGGACAAAGGCATCGAACGGGTTGTCTTCGACCGGTCTGGCTATCTGTATCACGGCCGAGTGAAGGCTCTCGCAGAGGGCGCCCGCGAGGGCGGCCTGGTTTTCTGACAAGGAGTAAAGGACCCCGTGGCTAGAGGATCATTCAGCGAAGGCAACGAGCTCAAAGAGCGCGTCGTCGATATCAACCGTGTCGCCAAGGTCGTCAAGGGCGGCCGGCGGTTCTCCTTCACGGCCCTGGTCGTCGTCGGTGACGAGAACGGCCACGTGGGCGCCGGCTACGGCAAGGCGCGCGAGGTGCCGCTGGCGATCCAGAAGGCGATCGAGGACGCGAAGAAGAACCTGTTTACGGTGCCGCGCTACAACGGCATCACCACGACCCACCAGGTGATCGGCCGCTTCGGCGCCGCGCGCGTGCTGCTCAAGCCCGCCTCCCCCGGTACCGGCGTCATCGCCGCCGGGGGCGTCCGCGCCGTACTCGAGCTGGCCGGCGTGCGCGACATCCTCACCAAGTCGCTCGGGACCACCAACCCCATCAACCTGGTGCGCGCGACCGTGGCGGGCCTGCAGTCTCTCAAGACGCCCGAGGGGCAGGCGCGTCTGCGCGGCATCTCGGTGAGCAAGGTGCTCGGCCTCGACCAGCGCGAAGCGGCCGTCGACGAGACTGTCGCCGCGGCCCCGGCAGGGGAGGCCAAGGAAGCATGACGACGTATCTGCAGATCACGCAGGTCAAGAGTGCGATCGGCCGGCTCCCGAGCCATCGAGGCACGCTGCGCGCGCTCGGGCTCAAGCGCATCCGTCACACCGTGGTGCACGAGGACACGCCCGTCATCCGCGGCATGGTGAACAAGGTCGCGTATCTCGTCGAGGTACGCCCGGCAACGAAGAAGTCGTGACATGGCTGAACTAGGACTCCACGATCTGCGCCCCAACCCGGGCTCCACGAAGGACACCAAGCGCCTCGGCCGCGGCAAGGGCAGCGGCCAGGGCAAGACCGCCGGCAAGGGGCACAAGGGCTACAACTCCCGCTCCGGCGGCGGCGTGCGCCCGGGCTACGAGGGCGGGCAGACGCCGCTCTACATGCGGCTCGGCAAGCTGCGCGGCCCGCACATGAAGAAGAGCATGCCGATCGGCCCGTTCCGCACCTACGCCGTGCCGGTCAACGTCGGCCGCTTGGCGCTGGCCTTCGCGGCCGGCGACGAGGTCACGCCCGAGGCCCTGGTGGCCAAGGGCATCGTGAAGAACACGCGCACGCCCATCAAGATCCTCGGCGGCGGCGACCTCGACAAGGCCCTCAACGTGCGCATGGCGATGTACTCGCGCAGCGCCGTGGACAAGATCGAGGCGGCCGGCGGCAAAGCCGAGCTCCTCTGACCGGCGCGGGGGGATCGCGGCTGTGAACAACAAGCTCTGGCAGTCGCTCGTCAACGCCTGGAAGATCCCGGACCTGCGCACGAAGGTCCTCTTCACGGCGGCGATGATCGCGATCTATCGCTTCGGCGCGCACGTGCCCACGCCCGGCGTTAATCTCGATGCCCTGCAGAAGTTCTTCAACGAGGGCGGAGCGGGCGTCGTCGGCTTCCTCGACCTCTTCTCGGGCGGAGCGCTGGCGCGCGTCGCCCTGTTCGCGCTCGGCATCATGCCGTACATCACGGCGTCGATCATCATGCAGCTGCTCACGGTGGTCATTCCCCAGCTCGAGGCGCTCGCCAAAGAAGGCGAGCAGGGCCAGAAGGAGATCACCAAGTACACGCGCTGGCTCACCGTGGGCCTGTCGTTCATGCAGGCGATGGGCTACCTGGTGCTGTTCCGCAGCCAGAACGCGCTGCCCGACCTCAACTGGTGGCGCGGCGCCTTGATCGTCTCCAGCCTCGTGGCCGGCGCGGTGTTCGTGATGTGGCTCGGCGAGCTCATCACGGCGCGCGGCATCGGCAACGGCATGTCGATCATCATCTTCATCAGCATCGTCTCGCGTATGCCGTCGGGCGCCGCCAAGCTGGTCACGCTGAACCTGCTCACCATCGTGCTGTTCGTGGTCATCGCTCTGGCGGTCGTCGTGGGGGTCATCTGGATCACCACCGGCGAGCGCCGCGTGCCCGTGCAGTACGCGAAACGTGTGGTCGGGCGCCGCATGATGGGCGGCACCAGCACCTTCATCCCGCTCAAGGTCAACATGGCGGGCGTGATCCCGGTGATCTTCGCCTCGTCGATGATGATGATCCTCCCCACGTTCACGCAGTTCCTGGGCAGCGGGGGCATCGCCGGCTGGTTCAACGACGTCCTGGGGCCGAACACCTTTCTCTTCATCATGCTGGAGGCCGTGCTCATCATCATCTTCACGTACTTCTACACGGCCGTGACGTTCAATCCCATCGACCAGGCTGACAACCTCAAGAAGTACGGCGGCTTCGTGCCGGGCGTGCGGCCGGGGCGGCCCACGGCCGAGTACCTCGACCGCATTCTCACGAGGCTCACGTTCCCGGGCGCCCTGTTCCTGGCCGCCCTGGCCGTGCTGCCATGGCTCATGTCGCGCACGCTCGCCGTCCCCTTCTACTTCGGCGGCGTCTCGCTGCTGATCGTGGTCGGCGTCGCGCTCGACACGATGCGGCAGATGGAAGCGCAGCTGCTCATGCGTCACTACGAGGGCTTCCTCAAGTAGGGGTGCGACGGTGACCGAGACTCAACGCAACGTGATCCTCCTCGGCCCCCCCGGCGCCGGCAAGGGCACCCAGGCCGAGCGCATCGTCGCCGGCTACGCGCTGCCGCACATCTCCACCGGCGCGATGTTGCGCGCGGCGCTCGCCGAAGGCACCGAGATGGGTCTCGCGGCGCAGAAGTTCATGGAGGCCGGCGCGCTGGTCCCCGACGAGGTCGTGATCGGCGTCGTCCGCGATCGCCTCGCGCAGGCCGACGCCCAGAAGGGCTTCCTGCTCGACGGCTTCCCGCGCACCATCGAGCAGGCGGAGCGCCTGGATGTCATGCTGGCCGACGGCGGCCGCGCCGTGACCCACGTCATCCTCATCGACGTGCCCGAGGACGAGCTCGTGGAGCGCCTTGCGGGGCGGCGCATGTGCAAAGGCTGCGGCAAGGGCTACCACGTCGTGTTCGACCCGCCGCAGAAGGAAGGTCTCTGTGACGTCTGCGGCGCCGAGCTCTATCAGCGCAGCGACGACAACGAGGCCACGGTGCGCAACCGCCTCGAGGTGTACCGCGCGCAGACCGAGCCGCTCGTCGGCTACTATGAGGGTCGCGGCGTGCTCAGAAACGCGTACGGCCGCGGCAAGATGCCGGACGAGGTGTTCGCGCAAGTCGAGCAGCTCCTCGAGGGCGACTGACACGGCGTGATCGTCCGCAAGTCGGCAGCCGAGGTCGCGAAGATCGACGCAGCAGGCAGCATCCTCGCGGACTGCCTCGACATGCTGGCCGCGGAGGCGCGCCCGGGCGTGACGACCGCCGCGCTCGACCGCTTGGCGGAGAGCCTGATCAGGGCGCGCGGCGGGGCGCCGACGTTTCTCGGCTACCGGGGGTTCCCGGCGTCGATCTGCGCGTCGCCGAACGACACGGTGGTGCACGGCATCCCGGGAGCGTACCGGGTCGCGGAGGGCGACGTGCTGAGCGTCGACGCCGGCGTGACGCTCGGCGGCTACGTGGCCGACTCGGCCATCACGCTGCCCCTGGGCGCCGTCGACGCCGAGGCTCTGCGCCTCCTCGATGTGACGGCGGAGTCGCTCGAGGCCGGCCTTGCGGAGTGCCGTGAGGGCCGGCGCCTGGGCGACGTGTCGCACGCCGTGCAGGAAGTGGTCGAGGCCGCCGGGTTCAGCGTGGTGCGGTCACTCGTCGGTCACGGTGTCGGCAAAGAGATGCACGAGGATCCGCAGATCCCCAACTACGGGGATCCGGGCCGCGGGCCGCGGCTCGAAGAAGGCATGGTGTTCGCCATCGAGCCGATGGTCAACGCCGGCGGCCACGAAGTGTTCGTCGCCGACGACGGCTGGAGCATCTCCACCGTCGACGGTTCGCTCTCGGCGCACTTCGAGCACACGGTGGCCGTGGGCAAGAAGGCGCCGCGGGTGCTCACGCGCCGCCGCTCGGAGAGGGGCGGCGCGCAAGGGTAGTCCGGCGACAGGGCGCGGCCGGACGGCCGCCGCGCCGCCGCAGACGACTTGTTTTGTGGCACAAGTCGTTTGTGGTAACATATCGGGCCGCTGTCTGTCGACGAGTAGGGAGTATGGCGAACAAAGAAGAAGCCATCGAGATAGAAGGCGAAGTGGTCGAGGCTCTGCCCAACACGATGTTCCGGGTCCACCTCGACAACAACCACGAAGTGCTCGCCCATATCTCCGGCAAGATGCGCATGAACTACATCCGCATCTTGCCCGGCGACAAGGTCAAGGTGGAGCTGTCGCCCTACGACCTCAGCAGAGGCCGGATCACGTACCGGTTCAAGTAGCGGCCACCCCAGGTCGCCCGGAGGCGGTGTGCGGGGGCCGCAGGCCCGCCGCACGCTCGAGCGAGGATCACCGATGAAGGTAAGAGCATCAGTCAAGCCGATGTGCGAGAAGTGCAAGGTTATCCGCCGTCACGGCACGGTACAGGTGATCTGCTCCAACCCGCGGCATCGTCAGAGGCAGGGGTAAGTCCGCATGGCACGTATCGCAGGCATCAACATCCCGCCGCAGAAGCGGGTCGAGATCGGGCTCACGTACATCTACGGCATCGGTCGTTCCACGTCTAACAAGGTCCTGGGCGTCGTGGGTATCGACCCCGACACCAAGGTCCGCGACCTGACCGAAGAAGAGATCGTGCGCCTGCGCGAGGTCATCGACCGTGAAGTCACGGTCGAGGGCGACCTGCGGCGCGAGCGCTCGCAGAACATCAAGCGACTCATGGACATCGGCTGCTACAAGGGCATCCGCCACCGTCGTGGCATGCCGGTGAACGGGCAGCGCACCCGTACCAACGCCCGTGGGCGCAAGGGTCCCAAGAGGACGATCAGCGGCAAGCGCAAGAAGTGACCGCGAGAACAGCCGGAGGAGTAGAGCAGAGTGGCTAAGCCTCAGAGAGCCAAAGGGCGTCAGCGCCGCAGGGTCCGCAAGAACATCGCCGTCGGCCAGGCGCACATCAAGACGTCGTTCAACAACACGCAGGTGACGCTCACCGACAAGGAAGGCAACGTCATCGCGTGGGAGAGCGCCGGGTCGGTCGGTTTCAAGGGCTCGCGCAAGAGCACGCCCTTCGCCGCCCAGGTCACGGCCGAGTCCTGTGCCAAGAAAGGCATGGAGCACGGCCTCCAGAAGGTCGAGGTCTTCGTTCGCGGGCCGGGCTCGGGCCGCGAGACCGCGGTCCGCTCGCTGCAGGCCGCCGGTCTGGAGATCATCAGTGTCAAAGACGTGACGCCGGCGCCGCACAACGGGTGCCGCCCGCGTAAGCGTCGCCGGGTCTAGGAAGGTCCACGTGGCGAGAGATACATCAGCACAGTGCAAGCAGTGTCGCCGCGAGGCTGAAAAGCTCTTCCTCAAGGGCGAGCGCTGCCTCACCGACAAGTGCGCGGTCGAGCGTCGCGCGTACCCCCCGGGGGAGCACGGCCGCGGCCGCATCAAGCAGAGCGAGTACCTCCTTCAGCTTCGCGAGAAGCAGAAGGCCCGCCGGTACTACCAAGTGCTCGAGAAGCAGTTCCATCACTACTACGAGGTGGCGAGCCGCAAGCAGGGCATCACCGGCGAGAACCTGCTCTGCCTCCTCGAGATGAGGCTCGACAACGTCGTGTACCGCCTCGGCTTCGGCGCTTCGCGTCGCCAGGCGCGCCAGCTGGTGCGTCACGCGCACTTCATGGTCAACGGCAAGAAGGTCGACATCCCGTCGTACCAGGTGCGTCCCGACGACGTCGTGTCGGTGCGCGCCAACAGCAAGGCCGTCGAGACCGTGCGCGCCGCCACCGACCTCACGTCGTCGGTGGCCCCGTGGCTGCTGGTCGACCACGACAACCTCACGGGCAAGATCCTCCGCGCCCCGACGCGCGACGAGATCGACACGCCGGTGCAGGAACAGCTCATCGTCGAGCTTTACTCTAAGTAACCGCTGCAGCTGACCCGCGGCGAAGACCTTACAGGAGGCCAGTTGCTACAGTTTCAAATGCCCAACATCACGCGCGAGCAGCTTGCCGGCAACCGGGCGCGCTTCGAGGTAGAACCCCTCGATCGCGGGTTCGGGCATACGTTCGGCAACGCTCTGCGTCGTGTGCTGCTCTCGTCTCTCGAGGGTGCTGCCGTGAGTTCGGTGAAGATCGAAGGTGTCGCCCATGAGTTCACCACCATCAAGGGCGTCAAGGAAGACGTCACCGACGTCATCCTCAACCTCAAGGAGCTCGTCTGCCGCCTGCACGGCGAGCTTGACGAGGTCCAGATGCGGCTCTACAAAGACAAGCCCGGCAAGGTCGTGGCGGCCGACATCGATATCCCGGCCGAGCTGGAGATCCTCAATCCGGACCACCACATCGCCACGCTCTCCGACGGCGGGGCCATCGAGATGATGCTCACTATCCGTCGCGGCACCGGCTACGTTCCCGCCGAGGGCAACAAGACGCCCGAGATGGTCATCGGCGTCGTCCCCATCGACTCGATCTTCAGCCCCATCAAGCGCGTCTCGTATCACGTCGAGAGCGCGCGCGTCGGCCAGCGTACCGACTACGACAAGCTCATCCTCGACATCACCACCAACGGCGCGCTCATGCCCGAAGAGGCGCTGCGCCAGGCCGCCGAGATCCTCGTCGACCGGATGTCGATCTTCACCGACCCCGACCGCACGCGCTCCACCGAGGAGTACCCAATCGAGGGTCTTGCGACGGCGCCGGCGGGCGGCGGCATGGACGACGTGCTCATCGAAGAGCTCGAGCTCGGCGTCCGTTCGTACAACTGCCTCAAGCGAGAGGGAATCCAGACCGTCGGCGACCTGGTCGGCAAGACCGAGGCCGAGCTGCTCAATATCCCGAATTTCGGTAAGAAGAGCATCGACGAGGTCGAGGAGAAGCTCTCCGAGCGCGGGCTCTCTCTGCGGGGTGACGAGTAACATGCGCCATCAGAAGTCAGGCCGCAAGTTCAACATGGCGCCCGACCAGCGCAAGTCGCTGCTCACGGGTCTCGCCTGCCAGCTGCTCGAGCACGAGAAGGTCAAGACAGGCGTGGCGCGCGCCAAAGAGGTGCGCCCGCTCGTCGAGGAGGCCATCACGCTCGGCAAGCGTGGCGATCTGCACGCGCGCCGGCAGGCCATCTCCCTGCTGCGCAACAAGAAGATCGTGTACAAGCTGTTCAACGACGTGGCTCCACGTTACGCCGACCGCAACGGCGGCTACACGCGCATCATCAAACTCGGGCCGCGCCCCGGCGACGGCAGCGAGCAGGCCTACATCGAGCTGGTCTAGGCCAGCGCAAGAATATGTGGGGCGCGAGGGGCGGGCGGCCGGGAGGGCCACCCGCCCCTCGCGGCGTTAAGGACGCGAGTGCTTCTGCGTCGTGATCTCCCGTACGTGGACCGCATCCAATGCCCGTTCAGAGCCGTTCGACTCGCGCCTTCGAGCCGTGCTTGCCCGCCGCTCTCGTCGGCGGAAAGGCCATCCTCATCGGCGGCGGACAGTATCGCGTGGCCGCGCAGCAGCTGTGCTGCCTTTCGTGCGGCGAGCGCTGGACTGCCGAGGGCGAAGCGGCGATGACACCCGCTTGCCCTCGTTGCCGAGGTTCGGACGTGCGCACCTGCTGGGGTCCCGACGACCGCTGCTGCCGGCCGGGCGGTGGACACGCCGGCTCTGATTGTGGCTCCAGCCAGGGCGCCGGGTCAGGTCGCGACTGCCGGGGCGGCCGCGACCCGGGTGGCGGTCACAGAGCCTGCGGCGGCCAGGAAGGCCGTGGCGCCGCTCCTCCTCCTGTTTCGGAGCCTACGTCGATAGTCACGTAAGTCGATATGTTTGCTCATACCCCGGGGGGTATGCTATAAGAGTTCTTGTTCACGAATGCACAAGCGGCGAAGGGGGAAGGACGTGTTCTCTCGGGGAGTGTGGATCGCGGTGGTCTTGGGGATCGTCGCGCTCGCTATGGTGGTCTTCTTGGGGGGCGGAGGCGAGACCGCGCGCGCCGCGTGTGGAGCCTCAGCCAGCTCCTGCAAGACCTGCCACGAGATCAACCGGAAGAAACCGGTCAATACGAACGGCGACTGGCACAAGCAGCACGCCATGGGGGACTACTGCTCCTTCTGCCACGGCGGCAACGTACAGGCCCAGGACGAGACCGGCGCTCACGCGGGTCTCGTCAAACCTTTCGCCGACGTGCAGACGAGCTGCTCGTCGTGCCACCTGGACGACTACAAGGCCAAGGCCAAGGTCTACGCCGACGCCCTCGGCGTCAAGGTGGGAACGGGCGGGGGCGGCTCGGGCGGCACCGGCGGGAGTGGCGGCGGCGGCAGCGCGCCGACCGGAGGCGCCAATGTGGCGCCGGCTTCTGCCAGCGGCCCCGTGCTCGACTTCAACCAGTACTACGCCCAGTACACAGGGGCGGGCGGCCTGCGGGCCCGCGACATGGCTCTGCTCGCCTTCGCGGTCCTGATCGCTCTCGGCTTCCCTGCCATCTGGGCCTTCTATCGCTATCGCGACCGGGTCGCCGCGTGGATTCGCCGACCTCGCCCGGAACCAGACAAGCAGACGCTCGATCTGGCCAAGAGGCTCAAGCACGTGGACCAGTCCACGCGCGATCATGTGTTCAGCCTCGTGGCCGACAGCCGCTCTGCTGCACTTGTGGCTGCCGCCCTCGGGTCGCTCGACCCGGAGCTCCTCGACCGGGAGCCGCGCAACGATGAGGAGCGCCTGCGGCTGTCGCTTTCCGTCGCGCAGGCTGTCAGTAACGCCGCCGGAGGTGCATCGTGAGGACCGTCATCGCCTACCTGAGGCGCAAGCGCTGGTCGCCGTATGTCGGCGGCGTGTTGGTGGGGCTCACCTCTGTCGCCGCGATCGGCTTCGCCCACCAGCTGCTCGGGGCGTCGGGAGCGTTCGAGAACCTGGCCGGCCTCATCGAGAAGTCGATCTCGCCGAGCCTCGTCGACAACTTCTACTTCAAGTACATCCAGGCGCCGGGTATCAGCTGGCAGATCTACCTGTCCATCGGCGTGATCGTCGGCGCTTTCGTCTCTGCGATCCTCTCGCGTGACTTCCGCTGGCGCGTCCTGCCCGACCGGCAGTGGCGCGAGGTCTTCGGTTCGAGCGTGCTCAAGCGGTGGCTCCTCGTCTACTTCTCCGCGATCCTGCTCGAGTACGGTGCGGGCATCGCCGGCGGATGCACCAGCGGCTTGGCTATCTCCGGCGGCGTGGCGCTCGCCCCGTCGGCGTTCATCTTCGTCGGCGCCGCCTTCATGACCGGTACGCCGCTCGCCCTGTTCCTGTACCGGCGCAAGGGGGTCTGACGTGACTGCGTACGGCTATCCCCTCATCTTCGGCTTCTTGTTCGGATGGGCTCTGCAGAAGTCCGGACTCTCGCACTACGACAAGATAGTCAACGTGTTTCGCTTCAAGGACATGGCCGTCATCAAATTCATGATGAGCGCGATAGCGACCGGCCTGGTCGGCACCTACATCGTGATCGCCCTGGGTTGGGCCGTGTTGCCCGATGTGCGGGCCACGTACCTGCTCGGCAACGTCGTCGGCGGACTCATCTTCGGGGTGGGCATGTCGCTGGCCGGTCTGTGCCCGGGCACGATGCTCGCCGGCGCCGGGCAGGGTAGCCTGGACTACCTGATCCCCGGGGGGCTCGGCTTTCTCACCGGCGCCGTGCTGTTCGCCGACACCTACGAGCAGGTGTACCAGCACATCGTGACCGTGTGGAACTTTGGCAACGTCTCGCTGTTCGGCTGGTTCGATCTCAACCAGTGGCTCACCATCTTCGTGTTCGTCGAGTTCGTGCTCCTGCTGTTCTACCTGCTGGAGAAATCCGGCTTCGGGCGAGGACCCAGCGATGACCTGTCGCGCTGAGAGCCTTCTCGAGGCCGCTCCGGTCGCTTTCGGAGAGCTGCTGATCGGTCTGGCCGCCGCGATCTCCGACCCGCGCGGAGAGCTGGGCGTGGCGGCGCTGGCCGAGTGTTTTGGCGACGAGCTGAAGCAGACGGCGGGATCGCTGGGGCTTACCCTGCCGGGCGCTGACGCGGTCGCTGATGGTCAGTCGTCTTTTGCGCGGCGTGAGGACACCGGCGATTCCCGGGAGGACCTGGCCGAGGTCGAGTTCGTGCGTCTCTTCGTCAACGGCCGCCACGGCCCCGCCTGCCCGCCGTGGGCTTCCTACTACACAGAGGGGCGGCTGGCCGGCGAAGCGGCGCTGCGCGCACGGAGCGCCGCCGGACCCGGCCTGATGGGCGCCTTGAAGCTTGAGGAGGCGGACGCCGCGGTCACCGAGTTCGTGTCTCTCGCCCTGCTGCTTCTCGCCGGCGAACGCGACGCCGCCGGCTCCTACCTGCGCGAGCACCTCGAGCCGTGGGCCGGGGCGTTCGCGGCCCGGCTCGCCGACCAGGCGCTGCTGTCACAGCACCGCCTGGCCGCCGAGGTGCTCCTGGCGCTGTTCGGCGCCGCCGAGGTCAGGCACGAGGCGGTGGTCTCGTGAACCCCGTCGACATGCTCCAGGACGCCCGTTTCACCAGGCGCAGCTTCGTGGCCGGGTCGCTGGGCGCGCTGGCGGCTGCGCTGCTCGCCGAGGAGCTGAGCCCCCTGACGGCGTTCGCCGAGGACAGCGCGCCGGCGGGGCCTATGGACCCCTCCAGGCGCGACGGCGTCATCGACACCATCTGCGAGATGTGCGTGTGGCGCTGTGGCGTGCGCGCCACGGTCCGCGACGGCCGCGTCGTCAAGCTCGACGGCAATCCTGACCATCCGCACTCTCTGGGCAAGCTCTGCCCGCGCGGGCAGGCAGGGCTGTTGACGGCCTATGACCCCGACCGTCTGAAGTACCCGCTGATCCGGGCCGGCAAGCGCGGATCCGGCCTGTGGCGCCGCGCTACCTGGGACGAAGCGATGGACTACGTCGCCGAGCAGATGAAGCGGATCGCCGGGGACTACGGCCCTCAGGCCATGGTGTTCTCGAGCACCCACAACCCCATGCAGGTGCAGTTCGAGAACCTCCTGAATGCCTACGGCTCGCCCAACTACGGCACGCAGCGCAGCCTGTGCTTCAACGCAATGATCACCGCCAATCAGTTGACGTTCGGGGTGGACGAGCCAGGGCGCGACTACGCCAATGCGCGCTACATCGTCTATGCGGGGCGCAATCTGGCCGAAGCGATCTCCAACTCCGAGACGCAAGAGCTGGTGGACGCCATCGCGCGCGGCGCCAAGGTGGTCGTGCTCGACCCGCGTTTCACCAAGACCGCCGCCAAGGCCCATCGCTGGCTGCCGGTGCGCCCGGGCAACGATCTCGCCTTCTTCCTCGCCCTCATCCACGAGCTCCTCGCGAACGGTGACTACGACCGCGCCTTCGTCGCGCGTCACACCGTCGGCTTCGAGGCGCTCAAGGCCGAGGTCGAGCCCTACACCGTCGAGTGGGCGTCCGCAAAGACCGAGATACCCGCGGAGACGATCCGCGCGGTCGCGGCCGAGCTCGGCGCCGCCCGGCCACGCGCCTTCGTGCACCCCAACTGGCGCACCTCCAACTTCATCAACTCCTTCCAGACCGAGCGGGCCATCGCCGTGCTCAACGCACTCATCGGCGCCTGGGGCGCCCCCGGCGGAGTCTGCGAGGTGTCGGGCGAGAGCGCCGTCGAGTTGGGCGCGCCACCGCAGCCGCCGTACCCTCGCGTCTCCGCGCTGCGCCTCGACGGCGTGCCCTGGAAGTACCCGCTGGTGCCGTTGAAGCTCGGCATCTTCCAGAACATCCGCGAGGCGGTCATCACGGGGCAGCCCTATCAGGCGAAGGGCTGGTTCATCTACCGTCAGAACCCGGTCCTGTCGTTGCCCGACAGAGGGCGCACGCTCGAGGCGTTCAACAAGCTCGAGCTGATCGTGAATGTCGACATCTCGATGAACGACACGGCCTGGTACTCCGACGTCGTCCTCCCCGAGGCGACGTACTTGGAGCGCTTCGACCCCCTCATCGTCGTCGGCGATCGCGTCTTCATCCGGCAGCCGGTGATCAAGCCGCTCTTCGAGTCGCGCTCCGGCCTCATGATCTTCCAGGACCTGGGCACGCGCCTGGGTCTGAAGGACTTCTTCCAGTACAAAGACGAGCTCGACTATCTGGGCTATCAGGTCAAGCCGCTGGGCGTGAGCGTCGAGGAGCTGCGGCAGGCCGGTTCCGTCAAGGTCAAGCTGCCGCCCATCGACACGTACCTCTTCCGTACGCCGAGCGGCAAGGTGGAACTCAAGTCCAGTCTCCTCGCGGCGGCGAATCAGGACGCGGTACCCACCTGGCAGGAACCGCCGCGGCCCACAGCGGTCGCGTTCTACCTGCTCACCGGCAAGGTCGCGCAGCACACGCAGTTCGCGACCCAGAACAACCGCTATCTGCACGAGCTGGAGCCGGGCAACGCCTTGTGGATGAACCCGGGTCCAGCCGCCGCTCGCGGGCTCGCGGACGGCGAGACCGTGGTCGTCAAGAGCAGGAGCGGGGAGGTGCGGGTACCGCTGCGCGTCACCGAGGCCATCCGCTCCGACTGCGTCTACCTGACGCCGGGCTTCGGGCACGTCTCGAAGGCGCTCATGACCGCCTTCGACTCAGGCGTGAGCGACTCCGACCTGCATGAGACCTTCACTGACCCAGTGAGCGGCGGGCAGGCTCTGTCACAGACGTTCGTCACCGTGGAGAAGGTGTAACCGATGGCCGAGAAGCGCATGGGATTCGTCATCATCGAGAGCCGCTGCATCGATTGCCGCGCCTGCATGGTGGCCTGTTCGGTCGAGAACGACGTGCCGGTGGGCTATCACCGCAACTGGGTCAACACTGAGGGACCCACTGGCACCTTCCCGGACCTGGGGATGCGGCACAAGCCTGGCAACTGCATGCACTGTGAGAGCCCGTCGTGCCAGCGTGTGTGCCCGACGGGCGCCACCTACACGCGTCCCGATGGCGTGGTGCTCATCAACTACGACGACTGCATCGGCTGCCTGTATTGCATCATCGCCTGTCCCTACAACGCGCGCTACGTGAACGAGGAGATCGGCGGTCCCGACAAGTGCACCTTCTGCACGCAGCGCATCGACAAGGGCCGCGCGCCGGCCTGCGTGGAGACGTGCCTCGGCAAGTCGCGCGTCTACGGCGATCTCAACGATCCGGGGAGCGAGGTCTCTCGGCTGCTGGCCGAGAACCCAAGCACCCGGCTCTTGGTCGACTCGGGCAACGGCCCGCAAATCTACTACATCCCGTGAGGTGAACGGCGCGATGGGTCCGGAGACTGGTGAATTGTGGGGCTTTCTGATCGTGGCGTATCTCTTCTTCGCCGGCATGGGCGCCGGCACGCTGGCGCTGTCGGCGCTGTGTACCCTGCTCGGGCCGCGCTACCGCGTGGTCTCGCGCCTCGGGGCGCTGATCGCCCCGTGGCCCGTGGCCTTCGGCACAGGGCTGCTGATCTTCGACCTCGGCCGGCCCACGCGCTTCTATCACCTGTTCACCACGCTGGAGTGGACCTCGCCGATGTCCGTCGGCTCCTGGTTGCTGTCGATCTTCCTGATCCTGGCGATGGTCAATCTGTTCCTGTGGCTGCCTGAGAAGGTGCAGCGGCGGGTGCCGCTGCCCGTGCGTGGCAGCCTGACGAGCGTCAGCGGTTGGCGTCCGCTCGCCGCGGAGCGGGCCGAGGCCTGGCGCCGCAGGCTGGCTCCGGTGCTCATCCCGATCGCCTTGGCGGTCGGCATCTACACCGGCGTGCTGCTCGGCGCCACCCCCACGCGGCCGTTCTGGAACACGGCGCTCACAGCCGAGCTCTTCCTGTTCTCGGCGCTGTCATCGGGCGCCGCCTTACTGATCGCCGCCTTGTGGATCGCCGGGCGACGTGGCTGGAGGCCGCTTCAGCACGAGCCCATGATGCTGCTCGCGCGCATCGACATCGCCCTCATAGTCGTTGAGTTCTTCCTCATCGTGCCGTTCGTGCTTCACCAGGCTCTGGGCACCGAGTCCCAGTTCGAGTCGATCAAGCTGATCCTGGGCGGAAGGTACACGGCGCCCTTCTGGATCCTCGTTGTACTGTTCGGCCTCGGCGTCCCGCTGGTCCTCGAGGCGGCCGAGGTCTTTCAGCAGCATCATCGCCTGCGGCGCTTCGGGCACTGGCTCGAGGGCTACGGCGCGCTGGCGGCGGCGATCCTGGTTCTCATGGGCGGTGTGTCGCTGCGCTGGGTGTTCGTGTTCGCCGGGCAGGTGGCGCGGCTGCTTCCCGGCTGATCCGCGCCCGCCTCGTGAGCCGTCCCGCGAAACGCTTCTTCACCCACATGCATCCGCGTGTGCTGCCGCGGGCGGCGCTCGCCTGGCGGCGCACCTATGGACTCGGCGGCCTGGCGGTGCTTCTCACGATCGTGACCGGCAGCACCGGTGTTTTGTTGACGCTGTACTACGAGCCTTCCACCGGACGCGCTTCGGAGTCCCTGCTCCGTATCGCCTACCTCGTGCCTCTCGGCTGGCTGGTGCGCAATCTCCACTACTGGGCGGCCCAGATCCTCGTGGTCGTGGCTCTGCTTCATCTGGTGAGGGTGCTGGCGCACGGCGCCCTGCGCGGACGCATGGCGCTCAACTGGCTGGTGGGTCTGGGTCTGTTCGTGGCCGTCGTGTGGGCGGACTTCTCGGGCTACGTGCTGCGCTGGGATCTGTCTGGGCGTGAGGCGCTCGCGACCGCCGGTGGCCTGACGGAGCGGGCGCCGGTGGTCGGATCCGCCATGACGCGCCTGCTCTGGGGCGGCGACGGCGCTTTGCTGCGCACGTACTTCTGGCACTGCTTCGGCATCGCCGCGGTGGGTGCCCTGGCCCTGGGCTATCACGCGTGGCGCGTGCGTCGTGACGGTGGCGTGGCGCTTCCGGCGCGCCGCGACGGCGCCAGCGATCGAACGCTGGTCCCCTCGGTCCAGCTGGTGCGCCGCGAGCTCATCGCCTCCGGCGTGGCGCTCGCGGCGCTGGCCGTGGTGTCGACCTATCTCGACGCGCCCATCACGCTGGCGGGTCAGAGCCGCGCGCCGTGGTTCTTCTACCCGATCCAGCTCCTGGTGGCCCGTGGCGATCCGTTCTGGCTCGGAGTGGTGCTCCCACTGATCCCCCTCGCCCTCCTGGCGGCGCTCCCGTGGGCCCCGGCCGCCTGGTGGCGAAGGGGCGCCTCCGTGGACCCCCAAGCGCGCGATTCGCGCCTGCAGGTCGTGGAGAGCGCCGAGCAAATGCAGAAGCGGCGCGCGGGGGGCCCGGCGTGAGACGAGCCGGCGTCGCGACCCTCCTGACCCTGCTGCTGCTCGTCGCGGCGACGATGCTCGTCGCGCTGCGCGAGTGGCGCCCGGCCTGGCGCGGCTATCAGGTGGCCGCGGCTGAGGCTTCCGACGGTCCGACGTCCGGGCGCGGCGTGGTCGCCGTCGACGTCGCCGCGACCGGCGAGCGCGAGCTGTGCCTCACGTGCCATGCGGGACTCGAGGAGATGAGCCGCAGCCACCCACGGGCGCTCGGTTGCGTCGTCTGCCACGGCGGCCAGGCCGGGGCCCTCGACGCAGAGGTCGCTCATCAGGGACTGGTAGGCGGCGCCAACCCGTCCGCGCTCGACGTCGTCGAGCGCGGCTGCGGCGCCGCCGGCCCCGGGGGTGAGCGCTGCCACGGCGGTGGCGCTCTCGACCGCGATCACGTGGCGCGCGTGCGGAGGAGCCTGCAGGCCACGTATGCGGGTGGCATCGGGGCCGTGCTGACGACCTTCTCGGGCATCCACGGTCCGACCGGGGTCGTGGCCGAGGCTCGTGACGCGCGAGCGACCGATGGGCTGCCCCGCATTGTCGCACTCGACGCGCGCGCGGACGAGGCGCCGCCGGTGGGGCAGACCGCCCGCGATCTGCGACAGTCGTGCGTGACGGGCGGATGTCACCTGAACAGTTCTGGCGGCGAGGTCGACGGGAGCAGCGGTCACGCGGCCGGCTGCGCCGCCTGCCACGTGCTCAGTACGGGTGCGCAGACGTACCAGGGCGCCGACGCTGCCGTGGCGGCGTCGGCCGTGCCGGGCGGCGGCCGCCACGAGTTCACCGTGGGTATCCCGTTCACGCAGTGCAACACGTGTCACAACCGGGGCATCTACGACCTTCGTGGCCTGCGCTTCTATCCCCGCGACGACATGACCGGCCCGCAGATGTACGAGGGATCCGAGGCCTCCTACTACCGTCCCGGCGAGCGTTACGCGCAGTGCGAGGTGACCTTGAACTGCATTGACTGCCACACCCAAGCGGAGATCATGGGCGATGGCCGGTTGCTCGCGGACAAGGCGGCGGCGCAGCGTACTCGCTGTAGCACCTGTCACGGCACGCCCGAGAACGCGCCCGCGTCGCGCACCGTAAGCGCGTCGGACACGACCCTGCGGGCTCTGGGGCGAGCGAGCACCGTCTACGACGTGCGCGTCGGCGACAGGCTGGCGACTGCCGGAGGCCAGCAGGTGATCTCCTCGACACGCTGGGAGGACGACCGCCTCATCGTGACTGACAAGGTCGACGGCTCGCAGCACCCTGTACCTCTCGTCCGAGGCAGCGGCTGCGAGCAGGACGGCTCCAGCCAGCGTGCCCAGTACTGCCACACCTGCCACTATCAGGAGCAGCCATGACCGACGAACACCGGCCCGCCGGCCCCGCGGAGGACGCGCGCCGCGAAGAGCCTCAGCGCGTCACTCGCGCCGATCTGCTGCGCCGTTCGGGCACGGTCGCGGCCGGAGTCCTGGCCGGCGGCTGGTTCGTCGGGCTGGCCCGCTATGCGAGCTCCTCTGAGCAGACGAGCACGCGGTTCCTCCTCGGGCGCGTCGCGGAGGTGGCCAGGGCGGAGCGGCCGCAGTACTTCGCGCAGGCGCGGGTGTTCGTCGTCCGAGACGCCGGTGGTCTCTACGCTCTCGACGCGACGTGCACGCACCTGGGGTGCACCCCGGAGATCGCTCCTCACGGCGGCTTCACGTGCCCCTGCCACGGCAGTCGCTACGACTCGAGCGGCACCGTCATGGAGGGGCCGGCCGAGCAGCCGCTGGCCCACCTACGGCTCAGCGTGCGCGACGGCGGCCTCTGGGTGGACCGCGCGACCAGGGTCGCGGCGGGGTCCCGGCTCACGATCTCGGCATAAGGCCCCGGCGCAGCTGGGGTAAGCTTCGGGGTGTGACCGACGCCCCGCTTGTCGACATCTCCGGCCTGCACTACCGCTACGCGGGGGCGCAGGCCGACGCCCTCGCCGACCTCGAGCTCGAGGTCCACGAGGGCGAGTTCGTGGCCGTCGTCGGCGCCAACGGCTCGGGCAAGTCCACGCTCGCGCGTCTGATCGGCGGGCTGGAGAAGCCCGCCGCCGCGCGCCACGCCCTCGCCTGCGGTCACGACCTGCTGGTCGAGGGCGGGCGCATGGCGGCGCGCCGCGACGTGGGCGTGCTGTTCCAGAACCCCGAGAACCAGCTCGTGGCGCAGTGCGTCGAAGACGACGTCGCCTTCGGCCTCGAGAACCTGGCGTGGCCGGCCGCGGACATCGGCCGCCGGGTCGATGAGATGCTGGCGCGGTTCGGGCTCGAGGAGCTGCGCCGGCGCGAGCCGCACATGCTCTCGGGCGGCCAGAAACAGCGCACGGCGCTGGCCGGCGTCATCGCCGTACCGCGCCGCGTCCTGGTGCTCGACGAGCCCACGGCGATGCTCGACCCGGCCGGCCGCGACGAGGTGCTCACCGCGGTGCGCGAGCTGCGCGACGAGGGCCTCGCCATCGTCTACATCACTCAGGAGATGGACGAGGCGGTCGGCGCCGACCGCGTGGTCGCTCTCGAGCGCGGCACGGAGGTCTACGCGGGCGACGCGGGCGGCCTGTTCGCAGACGTCGCGCTGGTGCGCCGGCTCGGCCTCGGCCTGCCGGCGGCTGGGGAGCTGGCGCTCGCGCTTGCGGAGCAGGGACGGGACCTCCCCGGCCTGCCGCTCACCATGGACGAGCTGCTCGACGCGTTGGGCGGCGCGACGTGAGCGGCCCCGAAGCGGTCGCCGGCGCAACGCCTGACAAGCCTCGCATGCCGGGCGCGCCGGGCTCGGCCGGCATGAGTCTCGCCTGCGGGGACGTCTCGTTCAGCTACGAGGAGGCGAGAGCCCCGATCCCCGCGTTGTGCGACGTCTCGTTCGAGCTGCGGGCCGGGCGCTCTCTGGCGCTGATGGGCGCGTCGGGCTCCGGCAAATCGACGCTGCTCCAGGTGATCCGCGGCCTGGACGCGCCGGAGACCGGCGCCGTGCTGCTCGACGGCGCCGGTCCCGCGGACGCCGGCTACGCCGCGCTGCAGCGAGAGGTCGGTCTGGTCTTCCAGGCGCCCGAGCTGCAGCTGTTCGCCCCCACAGCGCGCGACGACGTGGCGTTCGGGCCGCGGCGGCTGGGGTGGCCGGAGGCACAGGTGACGTCGGCCGTGGACACGGCTCTCGACGTGGTCGGCCTGCCTCCGGCGCGCTTTGCCGAGCGGCATCCCTACGCGCTCTCGGGCGGCGAGCAGCGCCGCCTGGCGCTCGCCGGGGTCCTCGCTATGCGGCCGCGACTCCTTCTCCTCGACGAGCCGTTCGTCAGCCTCGACCCCGGCACGCGGCGCCAGCTCGTGGGCATCCTGGAGCGCCTCAAGGCGGCCGGTGTGACGCTGCTTCTCGCGACGCACGACGTGGACCTCGCCTGGGCGCTCTGCGACGAGCTCCTGGTGCTCGGCGAAGGCCGGGTAGTGGCCGCCGGCCCCTGGGACTTCAGCACTGCCGGCGGCCGCTTGCTTGCGGCGAACCGCCTGCGCGAACCCTTCTTCGCCGAGCTGTGGCAGCGGCTCGGCCGCGACCCGCGGCGCGCCCCTCGCACCGCGGCGGAGGCGGCGGAGGCCCTCTCGTGAAGGCGACCATCGCCCAGTACTACGCCGGCGACTCGTTGCTGCACCGGCTCGACCCGCGCGCCAAGTTCGTCGCCGTGAGCGCGCTCGCGGTGGCGCTCTTCGTGCGCGACTCGTTCGCCGGGCTGGCCGTGTACGCCGCCGCCGCCGTCCTGGCGTACGTGCTGAGCGGCGTGCCGTTCGCGTGGTTCTGGCGCGCCTTCAGGCCGCTCCTGTGGCTCGTCGCGCTCACGTTCCTGGCTCAGCTCGTGTTCGCCCCGGGCGCGCCGTTCTTCAGCCTCTGGTTCATCCACGTGTCCTGGCGCGGTCTCGAACTGGCGACCTACCTGAGCCTCCGTCTCGTGGTCCTCGTGCTCGTCGGCTCGGTCCTGACGCTGACGACACCTTCGATCGCGCTCACCGACGGTCTGGCGTGGCTCGGCCGGCCGCTCCGCCGTCTGCGCGTCCCTACCGACGAACTGGCCCTGATGGTGACGATCGCCCTGCGCTTCATCCCTACGTTGCTCGTGGAGCTGGACACGATCATGCGCGCGCAGCGGGCCCGCGGCGCCGACTTCCGCCGCGGCGGGCTGAGTGAGCGCACGCGCTCGCTGGTGCCGGTCCTCGTGCCGCTCTTCGTGCTGAGCTTCAGGCGCGCCGACGAGCTCGCGCTCGCGATGGAGGCGCGCTGCTACCGGCCCGGCGCCATGCGCACGCGGCTGCACCCGTTGCGCGCCCGTTGGAGCGACGTCGTGCTCCTTGTGGCCACAGCGGCGGTCATCACCGCCGGGCTGCTCGTGTAGGATGCCGACCGTGAACGCTCGCGACGACACAGGGGAGGCTACGCAGGTCCGCGCGGAAGACGCGCCGCCCGGGCGCGGCACCTGGCGTCTCGACCTCGCCTACGAGGGCACGGCGTATCGCGGCTGGGCCCGGCAGCCGGGGCACCGCACCGTCGAAGGGCTGCTGGGGGAGGCGCTGGCGACCATCCTTCGCGAACCCGTGCGCCTGAGCGTGGCGGGGCGCACGGATGCCGGCGTGCACGCGTGGGCCCAGGTGGCGTCGTTCGTCTGCGCGCGCCGCGACCTGCGCCCGGACCGGGTGCGCCTGTCGCTGAACGCCCTGCTGCCGACCGACATCGCCGTGACGGCCGTGTCGCCGGCGGCGCCGGGCTTCGTCGCGCGCCGCGCGGTCGCGCGCACCTACCGGTACCGGCTGTGGCTGTCGCCGGTGAAGCCGGTGCGTGACCGCGCCTACGTCTGGAACGTGCGCGGCGCGGTCGACACGGGGCTTCTCCAGAGGGCCGCGGCCCTGCTGCCGGGCCGCCGCGACTTCTCGGCTCTGACGCCGTCGGCGCACCTGTACCACACCTGCGTGCGCGAGGTGCTGACCGCGGGCTGGCGTCCGGCCGCGGGCGACGACGGACCGCCTGGACATGCGGAATGGGCCTTCACCATCACCGCCGGGAGCTTTCTGCACAACATGGTGCGCGTGGCGGTGGGCACGATGGTCGATGTTGCCCAGGGGCGGATGACGCTGGAGGAGTTCGCGGAGGGGATGGCGGCCGGTGAACGCCGGCGCATGGGGCAGACGGCGCCCGCGCGCGGCCTGGCGCTGGTGGCCGTGGCCTACTGACGGGCACGCGCCCTGCCGGGCGCCTTACCTAATTCGTCAGGAACTGGTGTACGAGCTTCTGCT
>Ga0209913_1000526_pt1 | contig 31369 bp, 31 predicted proteins | sample PersoiDNA2013203_FD_185805 | JGI IMG/M metagenome (GOLD analysis project Ga0209913, IMG submission 185805) | Permafrost soil microbial communities from the Arctic, to analyse light accelerated degradation of dissolved organic matter (DOM) -... | ecosystem: Environmental > Terrestrial > Soil >... | reverse complement strand
AGCCCTTGCACTTTATGGCGAAGCGATTTCCCCAAATCTTGGAAAACTCGCTGCAACGACCACTATTTCTTGTGCGTGTCCTAGAAATGATAAACCCCCGAAAAATCGGGGGTTTATCAGCAGTCTGAGGCTGCATTTGCAGCCTTTTTTGCGTATTGTCCGATATCTGAAATCGAAGCGTGTTTTTATATCATTCCGGAGGCTTTGGCGTTTTGTTCGCGTTCCAGTTTTGTGATGAAGCGCTGGATAGCGGCCAGAACTGCGCGCGGCAAATCAACAAATTCGCAACCAAGGCGATTAACGGTCTTGCCAGAGGTTAATTTGGCTTCCTTGCAGTCACGGATCTGCAATTTGACAGTGACGACGGTATTGTCGGCTAGTTCCAGGGAGCAGTCTTCGTAGATGCGACCCGAGGAAATATCAAGCTGTTTTTTTTCGTCGGTAATGCCAACACCGCCAGCACTGATGTTGTTGAGTTGCGTGATGATGGGGGTGAATGTGCCGTCTTCTTTTTGAACTCGGAAGGTGACATGCAATGGCTTGGCAACGGGAGTCGCAATGCGAAAGTACTCGCGGCGCTGCAGGCGGACCAGGCTTTCCGGAATGGTAATTTTGAATGCGGGCCGTTCTTGAAACAGGCATTGCCGCGCTTGGTCGACATTGAAAGTGATGCGGATATTGTTATACATGGCTTCAAAGCCAATCCGATTGCTTTGGAGGATGTTTGCATTGAGTGATGCACTTGGTGCTGCATCAATAACAACGCTGTCGTCGGCTTCATCAACGTCCAGAATGGATGTGATGATCGACTCCGAGCCTCCTTTGATCAAGAGATTCAGAAGTTGATTGCGTTCCATCATGTTATTTAGCAAAGAAACAATTTCTCGTCGCGAATGAACGCGGAAGGGACTGTCGTCTTTGAGGTCGTCTTGATTTGCCATCTGTGCTGTGCGTCTATGCGTCTCAATTCAAAGGAAGGAGGCGTTAATTTTCTTCCTCACGGGGCCATAATAATCCAGCATCCCATCATACATCATTGCGCTCTGATTGCATATTGTCAATACGATATAGCCAAGCTAGGAGCTCGGCCACTGCGCGATACAAGGCTGGAGGTATCTGCTGGTCCAGATCGACTTGCATCAGTAGCGATACGAGTTCTTTTGATTCATGGACAAACACACCATGTTCTTTGGCGCGCGCAATAATGGCTTCGGCAATCAGGCCACTACCTTTGGCCACAACAATCGGCGCCGCCTGATTGCTATTGTAGGCCAGTGCAACGGCGTTCTGAAGGGCGCCCCTAGGTTTCTCCATCTCGCTTCACAATCAATGAGTCCAGTGGGGAGCCAACCGCATCCATTGTGTCGGCAAGCATTTTTCCATTGGTACGCAAGGCTGTTGCCGCTGCGTCGTTGTCGGTACGGAGTTGCATGTGGATTTGTTTTCCGCTTAAACGGATCGAAGCAGATATAGTACCAAGATGCTCCAATTCAAAGCGTACCAGGCTGTGCCAAGTGGCGGTCGCTTGGTCGGCGTCGTGATTGCCTTGATTTTGCTCTTGTGGGGACTCCTGGCTGATCTCCCACTCCATCTGTTGGCCGGGCCAGACTTCTCCATGCCAGACCACGCGGTTTTGTTCGAGTGTGGTCAGTTGGGTATTGATGATGTCGCTGAGCTGCCTGTGGGTTGGCGTCGGGCTATTGAGGAGATCAGTTGTGCTGATGGATGTTTGTTGGCCGAGTTGTAATTGAGGTTCTTTTTGCAATTGAGCAAGCGGTCGTTTGCCATCCGCCCATGCAGCTACATGTGATTCGTAGAAAACGCCGCTAAAGCCTATGGTGTCGTGTAGCGCTACTGCCAATTGTAAGGTATTGGTCGGTGTGTTGACCAAGGGTGTGCTGGAGGTGATGGTCTTGGGTAGTTGGCTTTGATCAGAGCTATGAAGTAGGGCATCGATGAGCTTGCCGGCGGTGCTGAGTGTTGCCGGTGCACTTTCTTGTCGGACTTGATCTGGTAATTGCTGTGCTTTGGCTTCGCTTTCCAGTATGGCTGAGCGTCCGACGATAGTCGGGGTGCCGTGCTCAAGGGTTGCATTCAGGGTATGCAACTCGTTTTCCATTGCTCGCCCTGTCGTGCTGAGTGAGACAGAACTGCTTTCTTCTTCTCCGGGCAGCGTCTCCGTCAACAGGAAAGTTGGACGCGGATCTTTGCTGACCATGGTCAGTAACAATGAGTCTCCGGCACGAGTTGCAGTGGGCAGAACCATGCGAGCAGCAGTGTTGGCAATGCGCACAAGATAGCTGCCGTCGTTATAGGTCGAGAGTACTTTTCCTTGGAGTTGCTGGCCCACTGCAATCTGGACCAGGCGACTGAAAGCCTCTTGCTTGGCATCTGCAACGGAAACAAGCGCTGTGGGAGCGTCAACGCTGGCGATGGGCTGGACGGCGTTAGCGAGGTCGGCCCGAGGAATCATCTCTAGCCTCGGGGATTGACGCCGTAGGCACTAGCCAGTTTGCGTTCAGTGCTGGTGTTCTGGATCAATGCGGACAATTTTTTCAGACCTGGATCGGTCAGATTGCGAATATCTTTGTCGTCGGCGAGGATTTTTTTAAGGATCTTGATTTTGCGTTCGCGGCGATCTTCGGTTAATTTTACGCTGGCTTCCATGGTCTTGAGTGCATTGACGACATGCGCACAATCGGCTTCAAGTTTAGACAAAAGTACCCAGTCTTCCTGGCGAGCCGCTACGAGCATCTGATCGGTGAGGTCGGCCACCGATTCGTAGAGGGAAATGACTTCAGCACCATTCATCATTGTTGACTTTCGTGTAACTTGTTTCGAGCTGTTGCCTGCATGTTTGACGGTAACTCAGGCTGCTGCTTGTGCTTGTGCCTGTGACATGGCAGACACTTCCGGACCGATTGCCTCCCAGGCGCCTCGCAATTCCGATAGCAAACCATGAACTTCACTCAGAAATGCTTGTGAATTTTCTACGTTGGCAGTGAAAAGCCGACGGCTCATATAATCGTAGAGCGCATCAAGGTTGAGGGCAATCTCGCCGCCAACATTTTTGTTCAGACTTGCGCGCAGTCCGCTTTCGATAATCAAAATTGCCTTGGTGATCGATTCACCCTTGTTCTTGATATCGCCCTCCTTCATGTACTTTTGACCAAGCGCAATGGCAACCAAGGCGCCATCAAACAGCATGGTGATCAGTTTATGCGGATTGGCGGCCAATACACCAGTCTCAACTCCGATTTTAGCGTAAGCATTTGCACCGCTTTGTTTAGTCCCGAACATTTTTTTCTCCCTTGCTCGATTTAGCCATTAGTCTGTTTTTGCAGACTGGACAACTGTTGCGTCAAATAACTCTGCGTCGATGCCATACTCGATAGTGTTCCATTGAGCGAATTAAACTGATTAGTATAAGAATCCTGCTTGGTGCTAAGGCGCGAGTTGATGGCAGTCTGGCGGTCACTATTGACGCGCAGGCTAGCCTGTAGCCCTTTGGTTTTGCTGTCAATGATACCGCCATCAGCCAGAAACCCATCCACCAAAGTTTGTAGCTTTGTCAATATACCAATATTTTTCTTGTCATTACCGTCGGCGCTATCCGTTTTGCTGGTGTCGTTAGTGCCATCCGGATTTTTGCTTGCGCCTGCAGTAAACAGATTGGCAACACCGGCAAAGTTTTTTGTGGCGGCAGCATTGAGCTTTGCCGCATCAACTTGTAAGGTGCCATCTTTCTGAACACTGATACCCACATCCGACAGCGAAGAGATATCTTTGCCGCCGCTGACGTTGGAAAATACGGCGCTGCGCATTTGGGACAGCATATTCTGGACTGCAGTTTCACTTGCCAAAGGACCAGATTTACCCGTTTTTCCAGGTGTGGTCGATGGTGTCTGCTTGGTCATGTCACCAACGGCCTTGACCAGGGTGTTGTAGGCCGAAACAAAGGTGTCTGCAGTCTTGGTAATACCGGTCGTGTCGTTGGCGATGCTCAATGAAACGTTATCCGTATCCGCGGTGACTTTGGTCAGATTGAGTGTCACACCGGCAATGGCATTGGCAACCTTGTTGGACTTGCTGGTCACGCTGACACCATCAATACTGAGCTTGGCGTCTTGTGCTGCGCTCAGTTGTCCCATGCTGTTACCGCTGAGACTGGCAAAGTCGCCGGTGCCTTTCAAAGCAATCGGGCTGGTCGTTTTTTTACCATCAGGCGTCAATACCAGGTGATCTTGTGTGCCGTCGTTGCTGATCGATGCTGTCACACCTGCTTTCGCACTATTGACGGCATCGCGGACATCAGTGAGCGTCATACTGCCAGAGCCTAGCGCCACAGCAGTAGTCTTGCCATCCACGTTGAGTGTGATGTCGCCATTGTTGCTGTCAAACAATTGCCTGGTGCTGACGCCTGGAGAATTGTAGCTGCCGCCCGGATCGAAATTGAGCGCCGAATAGCTGCCGGTGCCATTGATTTTGATCATGTTGGCGGTGCCGCTTTCATTTGCGGCAATGACCAGATGTTCCATGTCGTTATCGCTGACGATGCTAGCGGTGACCCCAGAGTTGCTGGCGTTGATGGCGTCGCGTAAGCCAGCGACACTGTTGGATGTTGGATGGATGATCGTGGTCGAACCGTTGCCAGTCTTGATCGCCAGGATGCCGGCACCAAATTGTGTGCCTTCGGGAAAGCCCGTAGACGTAATTTTTTGCGCTTGAGCCAGTTGCTGGACCGCGACCGCATAACTGCCTGACACTGCCGTGCTGGCGTCACGAGCTGCCTGGGTCTGTGTCATGCTGGAGGGAGTCGTGCTGGATGGATCGTACGCCAGGCCCGCCAAGCTGTTGTTCGCCTGTATCTTGAGTACTCCGGCGTTGCCGGCAGTATTTGATTCGATCGTTAAATGATCGCCGGTGTTATCTGTGGTGATGCTGGCAGTGGCTCCCAGTGAGGAAGCGTTGATTTTGTCGCGTAAATCGCTCAGTGTCGAATTAGCCGCCAGGGTCAAGAATTTGGGTGGATTGTTGCCAATCTTGATTGCCAGCGAGTCATTTGCGTTGAAAATTGTGCCGGCAGGAACTGTCGCCGATTGAAGTTTCTGCGCCTTGTTTTTGGTAGCGTCATCTGGCGTGATGTCCGCAGTAAACGGATCAGTTGTACCGCCACTACCATTGTTGACGACTGTCGCTTTTTGCGAGTTTAAAGTACTTGTGCTAATGCCATTGAGGGCGGTTTGATAGGTGGAAACTGCACTTTTCAGGCCACCATAGGCTGAGATAAGACTATTGTAGCTACTTGCCTGCTGGGTCAGGGGCTGAAGAACTGAACTTTCGGCGCCCATGATTTTGCCGACGAGTCCTTGCACATCAAGAGGTCCTGCCGATGTCGTGATTGTACCGGTGGAGGTACTCATAAATACTCCTGAATGCGATGCGCTTGGCGCTAATACAGTGCGGCTAGTCCCGGGAGTGCTGAATCATCAGCCAGGCAAGCTTTGTATCAAGCTCGACATCTTCGCTCCTGAAATAGTTCAGGGATGTTCCGCAATCGGAGAGAAAAATCTGTTATGAACTATCGGGATGAAATGCTTCATGCGCAACGCGCGTGCAATTGCGCATGAATACTTGAATTCTCAACAGTTCGTAGCAGACTTAAGCTTTGTGGTTGATCAGTACACCTTGCATCTTGTCAATTGATTTTGCCATTTCAATGGCTTTTTCGCTCGGTACCTGGAGAATCACCGTATCGGTTTCCGTATCGACAACTTTTACAATGGTCTGACCTGTTTCCTTGTCTTGTGAAAAGTCGAGAACAGACGAGTTTTGCTTAGCAAAATCATTGAGTTTGTCAACGGCATCAGCGACATCGGCTTCATTTACACTTCCGCTCGATCTTTGCAGCTGAGGAGCTGCTACCGGTGCGACTGTCGATACCACTGCATCCGGAGGGGCGACGGACTGCGCCGGCGTGTAAGCACCGGAGTCGCCTGCCGCAGTTATATTGAGAGGGGAAATCGACATATTATTACTCCTTCAGTAAAGGACTGTGCGGAGAATACAGATGTATATCTCCGCACGTCATCCTACAGAGCTCTTAAGACTATTTCAACAGAGACAGCACGCTTTGCGGCGCCGAGTTGGCTTGCGAGAGCATTGCAGTACCTGCTTGCTGCAGAATTTGCGAACGTGTGAGGTTGGCAGTTTCGGACGCGTAGTCGGTATCCATGATGCGGCTGCGCGATGCAGTGATGTTCTCGCTGGAAATTTGCAAGTTGCTGATCACGGCGGTGAAGCGGTTTTGAATTGCACCGAATTCTGCGCGCTTGGACGAGATCTTGTTGATCGCTTGGTCCAGGTTTTTGATCGCTTTTTGCGCATCGCTTTGTGCCGAAGGGTCTGCAATTGCAGCATCCAGAGACAGTTTGGCGTTGTCGACAGCTTGTTGCAGCATAACAGCAGACGATGCCAGTGCAGTCGAGCTCAATGATGCGCCAGTTGCAAACAGTTCATCCAAGGACGCCTTAGCCGAGGTGAAAACGACCTGTGCTGCGGTTACTTGAGTCTGATCACCCAAGCCCATCAGGCTAGCGCTGGAGCCGGAGACTTTTGACATGATCGGATCATTGACCAAGTCATCCAGCGAAACGCTGATTTGGTCGTTGAGCTTGTTGTCGATAACGTTAGCGCCGACTTGGAAAGTCAGGGTCAGGGAAGCCGAAATGTTTGCTGGATCCGAACCAACACCAGCGCTGGCGCCGGAGCCGATACCAGAGAACAGTCCTTGGCCGTTGAAATTCGTACCATTCGCGATACGTTGATTTTCAGCGCCCAACGCTTCGAATTCATTATTCAAAGTACGACGATCCGCAATGCTGTTGGAGCCGTTGGCAGCCTGAACGGCCAGTTCTCGCATACGTTGCAGGTTGTCAGTGATCGTGCTCAATGCACCTTCAGCGGTTTGCGCAAGGGAGATGCCGTCGTTGGCGTTACGTTGTGCAACAGCCAAGCCTTTGACTTGAGCATTCATACGGTCAGCAATGGCCAGACCCGCTGCATCGTCTTTTGCACTGTTGACGCGCATGCCGGAAGACAAACGTTGGATCGATGTATTCAACGATGCTTGCGACGTATTCAAGTTACGTTGCGTGTTAACCGAGGCAATATTGGTGTTAATGACTGATGTCATATTAATTCTCCTAAGATTTGAGGCCGATAAATCCGAGTTTCAGTGCTTAACTTTGGTTTTTACCTAAAGCCTCAGGCGTTCAAACCGCTGTTACTAGCTTTATCGGACGGTATCGGAAAAAGTTTAATGTTTTGTGCAAAAAATTTTTTCCAATGCCACCCGACCTAAAACTGCGTGCTTCCATACGTCAAGCAATGTTTATTTCGACGCGATTCAGGAAAACTTTAGTGGTTTTCCTGTCAATAATTGCTTTGGGGTACGGCCTCACATCCTGTAAGTTGCATCGTTGTAATGCGATTTTATATGTAGGTAATTGATTAATAAAGGTTTTTTGTTTTTTTGTCGCGTAGGGCCAGTAGTTCTGCTGCCACTTTGTTCATGACGCCGGGCCAGTCACCCCGCGACTGTTGTCTTATCAGCCGCATGCTGGGGTACCACGGGGAGTCTTCTCGTTCATTGAGCCAGCGCCAGTCAGGTGTATGTGCCAGCAAGGTCCAGGTGGGTGCGCCGATTGCACCTGCCAGGTGGACGACGGAGGTGTCGACGCTGATAATCAGGTCCAGATTTGCCATGGCAGCAGCAGTGTCGGCGAAGTCTTTGAATTGTTCGCCAATGTTGTGTATTGGAAAATCGGCGGGGAATTTGCTCAATTCATTGACCGGATCGCCTTTTTGCAACGAGAAAAATTGAATTCCGGGCGTCTGGAAGATGGTCGAGAATGTTTCCAGGGGAATTGAGCGGCGCCGATCGCTCCCATGCTCTGGGTTCCCTGCCCAGACAAAGCCCACGCGCAAATCAGTGGTATTGCCGGCTAGCGTATTCAGTCGTTCTGCCCAATTGATTTGGTCTGCAGGTTCGGCATGTAAATAGGATGGGAAGGCGGGTATATCTTCAATGCAATTGGTTTTGAGTGCATAGGGGAGACTCATCAGCACGTAAGCATAGTCGCATGGCGGTAAAGGGTCGCTCTCACGCACCAGGGTGATCTGATCCGATACGCTGCGAAACAGGCGTGCCAGCGGATCCTTGACGTGCAATGCGACGCGGGCACCGCGTTCCAATAGCAAATGAACGTAGCGAACAAACTGGATGCTGTCGCCAAAACCTTGCTCATGCATCAACAAGATGTATTTTCCCTCGAGTGAGGCGATGCCATCCCATTGTGGAATCAGTGCAAACAATTTGTGAATCAGGGTATAGACGTAGCTTCGTTCTTTTACTTTCAGGCGGCTTTCGTGATTGGCCCAGCCCTCGATGAAATTTCCTGCGAGCAATTGTCCTAATGCTAGATTGTGAATTGCTGTGAGGTAATTGGGTTTGAGTGCGATAGCGTGCTTGAAGTAATCGAGTGCAGGGCTGGTATCGCCATAGTCAAACATTGCGGCACCCTTATTGTTGAGTGTAAGCGCATGATTAGGAGCAACTTCCAGTGCTTTGTCGAACAAGGCCATGGCTTCTTCGTAGCGATCCTGAGTCGAGAAGTAGCTGGATGCCAATTTTGTGTAGCTATTGGGATCCTTGGGGGCGATTTCTATGACTTTTTGGTAATGTTCGTGTGCTTTGTTGTATTCCTTGCGCTTGATATAAGTATCGGCAATTTTGTTTTGGGCATAGATGTCGGTGGCATCGAGCGCGAGCGCGGTCTTGTGGCATTCAAGAGCTTGATCCAGCATTTTCATTTCTTGAAAAGCAATGCCCATATTGGTGTGCGCCGGTGCAAAGTAGATTTGCAGTTTGAGCGATTTCATCAGTACGTCGATCGCTTCCTGAAATCGCTTTGCATCGATTAGTGCTTTGCCCAGATGTGATAAGGGTCCGGGAGCATCTGGCGCGCGCCTGACGGCATCTTCGAAATAGGCAATCGATGCTTCCGGGTCGGCTTTCTCGTGGAGAGCATCGGCCAGGCCTATGCGGGCATCCTTACTTTCGGGGTCTAGCGCAATGGCTTTTTCAAACAAGGCAATGGCTTCATCGATGCGGTCCTGCTTGAGGATTGATGTTGCTAAATTTGCAATGTATTGAGGGTTTTGTGGATCGGCTAGCAATGCCTGATGCAGCGCTTTTTCTGCCTCTGCGTAATTGCTTTCATGCATCAACACCAAGCCCCATGCATGATTGGCAAATACAAGCTTGGGCGCACGTTTGAGAATTTGCGCACTGAGCGCCTTGGCTTCATCAATTTTATGATCTTCCAGTAAGGTCAAAACTTCGCGTACTGCCAGCAGATCTTTGATGTTATGAGTGGGGGCTTTGTTGGCTGCTTTTTGGCTGTTGCGTGTTGACATGGAAAGTCCTTAACTGATTAGCGTGTGAGGCTAGGTTCATGGCGATGCCGCTGTTTCTCTTTAATAGAATAGAGGGCATGGCGTAATAATCTGCGCCTATCATATGACGCAATTTTTGTTTTAATTGCTTAAATAGACGTAAAAAAGCCCGCAATTAGGCGGGCTTGGCTGGTCGGGATGGGTATTGCCGGATGATGAATCGCGTCAGTTCCAGCTGCGTAACAGGCCGACCGCAAGTCCTTCAAGCGCGAAGTTTTCTTCATCCGCGACCTCGATGATTTTGAAATCAGGGTTTTCCGGTAATAGTTCAATAAGTGAGCCTGTTTTGCGATAACGTTTTACGGTGACGTCGTCACCCAAGCGGGCTACTACAATCTGGCCGTTGCGAGCCTGATCGGTTTTTTTGACTGCAAGCAAGTCTCCGTCAAGAATGCCGGCGTCGCGCATGGACATGCCGCGCACCTTTAACAAATAGTCGGGCTTGGCAGAAAAAAGTGCCGGGTCGACAGTGTAATTGGTTTCAATATGCTCTTGTGCCAGGATAGGAGAGCCGGCGGCAACGCGGCCGACCAGTGGCAGCGACAATTGCATCAGTGCCGGATGTTGCAACACCATCTGTCGATTGATTGTCTGCGCACTTTCACGCAGACGAATACCCCTCGAAGTGCCGGGGGAAATTTCAATGGCGCCTTTGCGGGCTAGTGCCTGTAAATGTTCTTCGGCGGCATTGGCGGAACGAAAGCCGAGTTCGGTGGCGATTTCTGCGCGGGTCGGCGGAAAGCCGGTATTTTCGATGGCGTCCTTGATCAGGTTGAGGATCTGTTCCTGGCGAGCGGTCAATTTGAGCATGGAGGCTTTCGGCAAATAGCACATGCTGGGTGCATGAACAGTCTGTATTTTTATACAGTTATTCGTCAGTGTCAATCTGCGTCATTACGATCCCATCAAGTACGAAAGTGTGTTTGCCGACCAACGCCACATGAGCGCAAATGCCTGAATGTATTGAGGTTTTCTGTTTTTGGTTGTATGATTGCGGGCTTTCCTCTTCCCACACTCGTCTTGACGCCGAGGTGGGCGATTTGTTAATCAGTCCATAAAGGAGTCTACATGCGTCATTATGAAATCGTATTTATCGTCCATCCGGACCAAAGCGAGCAAGTTCCAGCGATGATCGAGCGTTACAAGGGCATCGTTACTGCACGCGGCGGCAAGATTCACCGTGTCGAAGATTGGGGCCGTCGCCAACTGGCGTACCAAATCCAAAAACTGGCAAAAGCACATTACGTTTGCCTGAATATCGAAGTTGACGGCGAAACTCTGGCCGAAATCGAAACCGGCTTCAAGTTCAACGATGCTGTGTTGCGTCACCTGACAGTCAAGATGAAGAAGGCCGAAACTGGTCCTTCGCCTATCTTGAAGGCTGTCCAAAAGGAAGACGCAGCAAAGAGCAATCGCGCTGAAGCACCTGCAGCTTAATTGCTGCACTTAGCTGAATTGACGATAGCAAAGCACCAGAGCGAGTGAATCAATTTCAGTTTGTTGCCAACATTGCCGAGCGTGACGTCATACGTTACACCCCGGCAGGCATCCCGGTAGTGACTGTGAAGTTACAGCACCAGTCGGAGCAGACTGAAGCAGGCATCAAAAGATTGGTCGAGTTTGAAATCACTGCGTTCGCCGCGGGGGAAATTTCAGGCAGATTGAATCAGGCCGGACTCGGCGAGATGTTCAGATTTACTGGTTTCATGGCGCGTCGTAATCGCAACAGCAAAAGTCTCGTGTTTCATATCGTTGATTTTGAATCCTTAGTTTAGAACCACCCAATTTTCATATATCAGGAGCCGCAAAATGGCATTCGGTAAAAAGTTCGATAAAAGCAAATTGAAACAAAAGCGCCAACAGCAAAATCCGCTGTTCAAGCGTAAAAAATTCTGCCGTTTCACCGCTGCACACGTTGAGCAAGTTGACTACAAAGATGTCGACACGCTCAAAGACTTCGTGCAGGAAAATGGCAAGATCATGCCAGCACGTCTGACCGGCACTAAAGCACTTTATCAGCGTCAAGTTGATACCGCGATCAAGCGCGCACGCTACCTCGCGTTGCTGCCATACACCGATCTGCACAACGCGTAATTGACGACGAGATATAGGAGAAAAATATGCAAGTCATTCTGTTGGAAAAAGTCGTTAATCTCGGCAGCCTGGGCGAAGTCGTCCGCGTTAAAGATGGTTACGCACGTAACTTCCTGATCCCACAACGCATGGCGCGTCGCGCTACTGCTACTGCTATCGCTGAGTTTGAAGCCAAGCGTGCAGAGTTGGAAAAGGCCGCTGCTGAAAAGCTGGGCGTAGCGCAAGCACAAGGCGAAAAACTGAGCGGTTTGACCGTTCAAATTTCGCAAAAATCTGGCGTTGATGGCCGTCTGTTCGGTTCCGTGACCAACTTTGACATCGCTGAAGCGTTGGCAAAGCAAGGTTTCGCGGTCGAAAAGGCGCAAGTTCGCCTGCCACAAGGTCCGCTGAAGATCGCTGGCGAGCACACTGTGTCGGTTGCATTGCACACTGACGTCGTTGTTGACGTGACTGTTGCGGTCGTGGGCGACCACTCGTAATTTTTACGCTGCATTGCTTCGCTGATGTGTTAAAAAAGCCAGGTTCGCCTGGCTTTTTTATTGGGCCGCTGCTGTTCAATTGTTCAATGGCAAGTCATCTCATCGTGTAATTTTTTTCAATACCGGCTAAATTCTCCAGCGCCGCCGAAGCTGCCACTCTTGCAGGTATAATGCGCGCCATGAACGCTTCTCCCGATCCGCAAATAGAATCCCTGCGCGTACCTCCGCATTCCATTGAGGCGGAGCAGTCCGTGCTTGGTGGCCTCCTGCTTGATAACGCTGCCTGGGACCGTATTGCTGACTTTGTCAGTGCGGAAGATTTTTATCGCTATGATCATCGCATCATCTTTCAACATATCGTCAAGCTGATCAATGAAAGCAAGCCGGCCGACGTTATTACCGTCTATGAAGCGATGTCGACCAGCGGTAAGGCAGAGGAGGTTGGCGGCTTAAGCTATCTCAATGCTTTGGCGCAGAATACACCGTCGGCTGCCAATATCCGGCGTTACGCCGAGATCGTGCGTGACCGCGGCATCTTGCGCAAGCTCATTACCGTATCCGATGAAATCTCCGGCAATGCCTTTAATCCGCAGGGTAAGAACGTCAAGCAGATGCTCGATGAGGCGGAGTCGAAGATCTTCGCTATCGCCGAGGAGGGCTCGCGCGGCACGCAAGGCTTCATGGAAATTCAGCCGCTGCTGACCCAAGTGGTCGAGCGTATCGATGAGCTTTACAATCGCGACAGCACGAGTGATATCACTGGTGTGCCTACAGGTTTCATTGACCTGGACAAGATGACGTCGGGCTTGCAGCCAGGCGACTTGATCATTGTGGCTGGTCGTCCTTCCATGGGTAAGACGGCGTTTTCGATCAATATCGGCGAAAACGTGGCCATCGACAGTGGTTTGCCGGTCGCTGTTTTTTCGATGGAAATGGGCGGTACCCAACTGGCCATGCGTATGCTGGGTTCGGTCGGGCGCCTGGATCAGCATCGGCTGCGAACAGGTCGCCTCATTGATGAGGATTGGCCGCGCCTGACGCATGCCATCCAAAAAATGAACGATGCTCAGTTTTATATCGATGAGACACCTGCCTTGAGCCCGATTGAATTGCGCGCGCGTTCGCGTCGATTGGCTCGGCAATGCGGCAAGCTCGGTTTGATCATTATCGACTACCTGCAATTGATGTCCGGCAATGGCGGTGGCAACAGCGGTGAAAACCGCGCCTCGGAAATTTCAGAAATTTCCCGAAGCCTCAAGGGGCTCGCCAAAGAGTTGAATTGTCCTGTGATTGCTTTGTCGCAGCTCAACCGAGCGCTGGAGCAGCGCCCCAACAAACGCCCGGTGATGTCCGACTTGCGTGAGTCTGGTGCCATTGAGCAGGATGCGGACGTGATTTTGTTCATCTATCGCGACGAAGTTTATAATCCGGATTCGCCCGATAAGGGCACCGCCGAAATTATTATCGGCAAACAGCGTAACGGACCGATCGGCAGTATTCGTCTGGCGTTTCTGGGGCAATTTACCAAGTACGACAATTACGTCGGCAGCCTGGCTTCACCTTACGGTGGTGACTGAGTTGCCATGTTTATTGCTTGGCCAAGGCTGGGCGAACAATGTGGGCAACGGAAATGTTGCCCACATTGTGTATGCAAAGTACTAATTTTTCATAAGAGAGTGGAATATGTTTGGACGCCTGATGCCCACCGAGGGCAAATTTTTTGATCTCTTCAACCAGCATGCCGAGCTGGGAGTGAAATGTGCCAAAGAAATGGTCGCATTGATGACCAATTTCAATGACCTTGAAATTCGCGTGCATGCGATTGAGACCCTTGAGAAGCAGGCGGATAAAGTCACCCACAATGCCATCGAACTATTGCACAAGACTTTCATTACGCCGCTCGATCGGGATGATATTCATCAACTGATCACACGTATGGATGACATCCTCGATCTGCTCGAAGATGCAGCCCAGACCATCTCTCTGTACGACATCAAAGCTATCACGCCAGAAGCCAAGCGCCTGGCTGAGCTCTGTCTGGGCTGTGCGGAGAAGGTCCAACTGGCGGTCAGCCTGCTGCATAACATGGACAATTCGCGCCAGATCCTGGCGATCTGCCAGGAGATCGACCGTCTCGAGTCGGATGCCGACCACGTCATGCGCGCAGCAATGTCAAAACTGTTTCGTGATGAACCGGACGTACGCAATCTAATCAAGCTCAAGGCTATTTACGAAATTCTTGAAACCGTTACCGATCGTTGCGAAGACGTGGCCAACATCATCGAAGGCATCATTGTCGAAAACGCTTGATCCCAGCCTCAGGCTGCAGATGCTTCTCAAGATAACGGTTTATTCATGCATACAGTTCAAATAAGTTTTCACATTCTGGTTTTCCTGATTGTCCTGGCGTTGTTGTTCGATTTCATGAACGGTTTTCATGATGCCGCCAATGCGATTGCAACCGTGGTGTCTACCGGTGTGCTGCGTCCGCAGACAGCGGTTGCCATGGCAGCTTTCTTCAATTTGGCAGCCGTGTTCGTGTTTCATCAATTGCATGTGGCAGCCTCGGTCGGCAAAGACACTATCGATCCGGCTGTAGTGGATCAGGTAGTCATCTTTGGGGCCTTGGTGGGCGCGATTTTCTGGAATCTGGTGACTTGGTATTACGGTATACCTTCATCCTCTTCTCATGCTCTCATTGGAGGTCTGGTTGGTGCTGCCGTGGCCAAAGCTGGTACGGGTTCGCTGGTGTCTTCCGGGCTGATCAAAATTGTTCTGTTCATTGTTCTGTCGCCCCTGCTCGGTTTTGTACTGGGTTCGATCATGATGCTGCTGGTGTCGTGGATTTTTGTGCGGTCGACACCGCGTAAGGTTGATAGCTGGTTCCGGCGCATCCAATTATTGTCGGCATCGATGTACAGCCTCGGGCATGGCGGAAATGACGCGCAAAAGACCATTGGTGTCATCTGGATGTTGCTGATTGCCTCGGGCAATGCAGGTGCTGATAACCCGCCTATATGGGTCATCATCAGTTGCTATTGTGCCATCAGCCTGGGTACCTTGTTCGGTGGCTGGCGTATCGTCAAGACCATGGGACAGCGGATCACCAAGCTCAAACCGGTCGGCGGGTTTTGCGCCGAGACCGGTGGTGCCATTACCTTGTTCATTGCCACTGCGATGGGCGTACCGGTATCGACCACGCACACCATTACCGGCGCCATCGTTGGCGTTGGTTCTGCGCACAAGATGTCGGCAGTGCGCTGGGGTGTGGCCAGTAACATCGTCTGGGCCTGGATTTTCACTATTCCAGCCTCTGCCTTTGTGGCAGCGGTGGCTTGGTGGATTGGTATGCACATCCTTTAAACAGCATTGTTGCAGTCATGAAAAAGCCACCAAAAGCGGTGGCTTTTCTTTGTAGCTGAAATGCGTATTGCCTGAAATCAAGCCATTACAGTACATCACTGGCATGATCTGCCAGCCGTGAACGTTCGCCGCGCGCCAGGGTAACATGACCGCTGTGAGACCAACCCTTGAAGCGATCAACCACGTAGGTCAGGCCACTTGAGCCTTCGGTCAGGTACGGTGTATCAATCTGCGCGATATTGCCGAGACAGATGATTTTGGTACCTGGGCCAGCGCGCGTGACCAAGGTTTTCATTTGCTTGGGCGTCAGGTTTTGTGCTTCGTCAATGATCAGGAATTTATTGACGAAAGTACGACCACGCATGAAGTTGAGTGACTTGATCTTGATGCGCGAACGAATCAGGTCTTGCGTTGCCGCACGCCCCCATTCTCCGGCGTCGCCATCGGACTTGTTAAGCACTTCCAGATTGTCATCGAAGGCACCCATCCAAGGCCCCATTTTCTCTTCTTCGGTACCTGGTAAAAAGCCGATGTCTTCACCCACCGGCACGGTTACACGGGTGACGATGATTTCATTGTAGGTCTTGGTTTCCAGTACTTGCGCCAGACCCGCTGCCAGCGCCAGCAGAGTTTTCCCGGTGCCGGCCTGACCCAGCAAGGTCACGAAGTCGCATTCTGGATTCATCAACAGGTTCAGTGCGAAGTTCTGCTCGCGATTGCGTGCGGTAATGCCCCATACGCTGTTCTTGGTATGGCCGTAATCGCGCAAGGTCTGAAGTACGGCAGTCTTGCCGTTGATTTGGGTGACCTGGCCGTAGAAGGCCGGTTCGCCATTCTTCGGTTCCATGAAGACAAACTGGTTCACCAGCATGGATGGTACGTGTGGACCTGTTACACGGTAATAGGTATAGCTGGTACCGTGCTTGTTTTCTTGCCACGATTCCATACCTTTGCCATGCTTATTCCAAAAATCATCGGGCAATTGCTGAATGCCGGAGTACAGCAGGTCCGTATCTTCCAGAACATGGTCATTGAAATAATCTTCTGCCGGCAAACCAATGGCGCGCGCTTTCAGACGCATGTTGATGTCTTTCGACACCAGCACTACCGGACGGTCGGGATGTTGCTGGTCAAGTGCGCGCACTACGCCGAGAATTTGATTGTCTGCCTTGCCTTCGGGCAGCCCTTCCGGCAGCTTGGCGTTTTGCAGCTTGGTCTGGAAGAACAGACGACCTTTGGCTTCCTTGTTGCCTAGTTTGGACAAGGGAATGCCACTGTCGATTGCATCTTCAGCAATGTCGCTCACCAGTGCATCCAGAGAGCGTGAAATCTGGCGCGCATTGCGGGCTACTTCCGACATGCCTTTCTTGTGATTGTCCAGTTCCTCAAGCGTGATCATCGGCAGATAGATGTCATGCTCTTCAAAGCGGAACAACGAGGTTGGATCATGCATCAACACGTTGGTGTCGAGCACGAACAACTTTGTCACGCCAAGCTTATCCGCAGTGCGGCTGATGCTGGACTTGGCGCGTGACTCGAGCACTTTTGGTGCCGCACGGGTTGCTTTTTCGACAGGGCTTTTGCCCGTGATCTTGGCACTGGGTTGTTGCGGCAAGGCTTTGGCAACTGGCGCAGCGATGACTACGGGTGCGGCTTCTACTAATGCGATATGGGGTTTGACTGTTTTACCGCGTTCGGCCTTGGGATAATCTTTGGGAGCTAACAAGGTAGCTGGTTTACTCGGCAGTTTGGGAAGGGGCATCAGAACCTCAGGTGTGAATGGAGAAAAAATGCCGCTTTGTCAGAGCGAACTGGTACTGCAGGGAGGAGCAACAACGAAGGTCGGCTGCCGCTAAGCAAACCCTTCTCGGTACAGGTATGTGTCTTGATTGACAACACAGAGAGGAAGGCTTGGTTAGAGGGAGAGTTAAATTGCAAAGTAAAAAAGCCGTTTTGGCAGGTTCGCGACCTGATCCAAAAACGGCTTCCGAAAAACGGTTTTCTATTTGAATTCAAAGGCTTGTCTAAATTAACCACATTTTTCGGCTGGCTGTACCAGGCGATGGTGTACATCGACTAGGCGCTGCACAGGCAAACGTTTCAATCACCGCGAAACGTTTCTTAAGCAATTGTCTTCACGAAACTCAGTACCTCATCCACATGGGAAGGCACCTTTACTCCACGCCATTCTTTCACCAATTTGCCTGATCCGTCAATCACAAACGTGCTGCGTTCAACGCCGCGTACTTTCTTGCCATACATGTTCTTCATTTTCATGACATCGAACATGATGCAGACGCTTTCATCAGGATCGGAAATGAGCTCGAAAGGCATCTCCAGTTTGGCTTTGAATCCTTCGTGCGATTTCAGGCTGTCGCGGCTGATGCCAAAAATCTCGGTGTTGTGTTGCTGAAATTGTGGATACATTTCACGAAACTGAATGCCTTCGGTCGTGCATCCTGGCGTATTGTCTTTCGGATAAAAATACAGCACCAGATTCTTGCCCTGATAATCCGAAAGTTGAAACGTTTTACCGCTAGTCATTGCAGCGGAAAATTCAGGCACGATCTTGTTTAGGATGGAAGGTGTGTCGTCAGTCAAAATAGCGCCCCTGGGTAAGATGGTCGAATGGTTGCGTCATGGATGATCGTTGGCTTGATCGTTGTTCTTGTGGTTCAGGCTGCCGCCTGCAGGATCATGTCGCCGGAGCGGCCCGGTAATTCTCCCCAGGCAATGGGCAGGATAGGCAGGACGTCATCTTTGACACTCTCGTAGTAATCGCCCATCGATACCAGGTCATAGCCTTGGGCGCGCCAGCCCAGCAATAGTTGTTCGAAGATGGGGGCCAGTTTCTGTCCTTCAAGTTCTGCATGCAAAGTGAATACATGATCACGCGGTTGTTTGGTCAAGCCAAGCAGCAGTGCGGCAACATTGCTTGCATCGATGATATTGCCGTTGATGCTACGTCCGAGCAGTTCGTCCAGTGTTGGCAGCGTGGTAGGTAATTGCACACAGGATAAAACTTTGCCATGGCTGCTCAGGCGATGCGGGCCGGCGGCCGGATCGGCTAGTGAGCCGTCTTCCTTGAGCACGACGCGGCCGTCGGAGGAGTAAGCAATGCCGAAGCTATCAAGTTGGGCAAAGGCGTAATCATTCATTTGCCAGCCGGCGGCACCGTGGGTCAATGGCACATCACCAAATATTTCGTGAAAGCGCGCATAGGCACGTTGCATGATTTCCTGGGTCCAGGCTGCATCGCGCGTACGCACATGGTCTTGCCAGACACGATGGTCCCAGGTGTGGATGCCGCATTCAAAACCGGCATTGCGCACTGAGCGCATGAAGTCGCCACAGGTTTTTCCGATATCAGGCGCTGGTAACAGCGTGCCGTACATCAGTGTTTTCAGACCGTAGTGCTCAACAACGGAGGTGCGCGAGACCTTGCTGAAAAATCCTGGTCGGAATACTTGCTTGAGCGCCCAGCCGGTGTGATCTGGACCAAGCGAAAACAGGAAGGTGGCATTGGCATCGTGCCGCTGCAGTTGCTGCACCAGGTTGGGAACGCCTTGGCGTGTGCCGCGATAGGTGTCGGCATCGATTTTGAGAGTGATCTTGGGCAAAGTCGCGTGCTTTCTTTTGGGAGCATTGCCGTCGATGTTTGTCACCACGGCAATGCGCTGGTTTGATAGTTAAATTGTTGCACGAAAGAGGCTGCGAATAAACCCATTTCCACGTGGCTTGGCATTGCAAACGGCAGAAATGAAAAATGCGTTCCGAAGAACGCATTTTCCGTACTTTCATTTCCCGCCGGTCACATTCAGTCAACCAAAGCACGCGCCTGAGCTACTTGGCCGCGATAGGCATCAAAAATATTGCGCAGCGTTTCAGCCATGGTGAACGTCGGCTTCCAGTTCAGTTCTTCACAGGTGTTGGTGATCTTCGGTACGCGATTTTGCACGTCCTGGTAACCCTTGCCGTAGTAGGCTGTTGATGTGGTTTCCACCAGTTGCACCTGTTGCGCCGAGGCAGCATATTCAGGATATTCGGTGGCCAGCTTGAGCATCATCTCAGCTAAGTCACGGATCGAGTAGTTATTGGTCGGATTGCCAATATTGTAAATCTTGCCGGAAGCAATGCCGTCTTCGTTGGCGATGATCTTCATCAAGGCATCGATGCCGTCATCGATATAGGTAAAGGCGCGCTTTTGCTGACCGCCATCGACCAGCGAAATATTTTCGCCGCGTACGATATGACCAAAGAATTGGGTGACTACGCGCGAGCTGCCTTCCTTGGGGGTGTGGATGGAGTCCAGGCCGGCGCCGATCCAGTTGAATGGACGGAACAGGGTGAAGTTCAGGTTGTCTTCCATGCCATAGCCCCAGATCACGCGATCCATCAATTGCTTGGCGCAGGAATAGATCCAGCGTGGCTTGTTGATAGGGCCGCAGATCAGTTCGGACTCTTCAGAATCGAACTCGTCGTCGTGACACATGCCATAGACTTCGGAGGTGGAAGGGAAGACCAGATGCTTGCCATATTTGGCAGCCGAACGCACGATTGGCAGGTTGGCTTCAAAGTCCAGCTCAAAAACACGCAGCGGCTTGCTGACATAGGTTGATGGTGTCGCGATGGCCACCAGCGGCAGGATAACGTCGCATTTCTTGACGTGGTATTCGACCCATTCCTTGTTGATCGTGATGTCGCCTTCAAAGAAGTGCATACGCGATTTGTAGGCTTCGTTTTCCAGAATGTCCGTAATGCGATCGGTCATCATGTCCATGCCATAGACATGCCAGTCAGTGGTTTCCAGAATGCGCTTGGACAGATGATGGCCGATGAAGCCGTTGACGCCGAGGATGAGTACTTTTTTCATAATAGGTAGACGACCTTAGACGGCCATGTATTTCAGATAATTGTTAAGAGAGACATCCAGGTCGTTGATCTGGATGGCCAGGATTTGCAGGTAGTTGCCATCACCACAGCGCGCATAGAGGTGGCCGCCATCAAAAAACTTTGCTTGCGCGCCATGCGACCTTATCAGCGTAGTGCGGGCGGATGTCGCTATCTGCCGCGTCTTTGTGATCGTGATTTTATCACCCGAAATTTCTTCGAAGGCGCCCGGATAAGGAGGCGCGACGGTTCTGACCAGATTATGCACGTATTGCGCCGGCTTTTGCCAGTCGATACGGCCATCTTCTGGCTTGCGTCCGCCGAAATAGCTTCCTTTGCTGAGGTCGTTGGGTAATTTTGGTGTTTGTCCGGCCAGCATCAGCGGCAATACATTCCATAGGGCTTGCTCTGCAGCAACTACAACTTTGCCGAATACTTCAAAGGCAGTATCGTCTGGCAAGATAGGTACAGTGGCCTGTGCCACGATGGCGCCGGCGTCGGGTTTTGCCGCCATTTCGTGCAAGGTGGCACCGGTCTCGGTTTCGCCGTGCAACACAGCCCAGTTGATCGGCACACGACCGCGATACTTGGGTAACAGCGAACCGTGCATGTTGTAGGCACCATTGCGGGCCAGTGCCAGCAGTGCGACCGGCAGCATGTGACGGTAATAGAAGCTGAAAATGAAGTCCGGTTGTATCGCTTTTACCTGTGCCAGCAAGTCTGGCGACTGTGGATCTTCCGGCGTAATGTAAGTAATGCCGTATTCGCGACAGACCTCTGCCACCGAGGAGAACCAGATATTTTCCTTGGGGTTGTCTTCATGGGTGATCACCAACTTGACGTCGATACCGCGCGCCAACAAGACTTTCAGGCAGCGTACGCCGACATCGTGATAAGCAAAGACGACTGCATTCATGCGTTTTTCTGACTTTCTGACGACGTTTGTTCTAGGATGGCTTGAACAACATAGCGCGGACGTGCGCGCACTTGCAGATAAATTCGCCCAATGTATTCACCCAGCAAACCGATGCCGAACAGAATCACGCCAATCAGGAAGAAGGTGATGGCGAACAAGGTAAACACACCTTGCACTTCCGCACCCAGCACAAAGCGGCGGATCATCATGAGGATGAACAATGCTGCCGAGGCAAATGACAGGCCAATCCCGAGTAAGGAAAATAGTTGTAGCGGCATCAGCGAAAATCCCGTGATCAAGTCAAAGTTGAGACGAATCAGGCTGTACAGCGAATATTTGGATTCACCGGCCGAGCGTTCTTCGTGTTCAACGATGATCTCGGTCGGCTTGCGTGCGAAAGTATAGGCCAGTGCCGGTACGAAGGTATTGACTTCGCGGCATTGGTTGATCAGGTCGATCACGTTGCGGCCGTAGGCGCGCAGCATATTACCCTGGTCGGTCATCTTGATATGGGTGACTTTTTCGCGAAGGCGATTCATCGCCTTGGAGGCCCAGGTGCGCCAGGCTGAATCCTGCCGCTGGCGGCGAATCGAGCCGACATAGTCGTAACCTTCGCGCATCTTGGCGACCAGGTTGCCGATTTCTTCAGGCGGGTTCTGCAAGTCCGCGTCGAGGGTAACGACAATGTCACCGAGCGTGGCGTTGAAGCCAGCCAGAATGGCCATGTGCTGGCCGTAATTGCCATTAAAGAGTACTACCCGTGTGACATCGGGACGCAGACTATATTGTTCCGCCAACATTGCTGCGGATTGGTCGCGACTGCCGTCGTTGACATAGATAATTTCGTAGGCAATGCCCAACGCGTCGAGAGCCGGATAGAGGCGGGCAAACAACTTGGCAAGGCCGGATTCCTCGTTGTAGACGGGAATGACGACGGAGAGTTCTGGTTTCATCAAAGCCTGGGAATAAAATTTTCTAATGAAGCGTTAATGTAATACAGGCAATGCCAGCCGCATACCATCCCGTGGCACGGGCCAACAAGCCTTATGTTGCAGCATTGTCAGTTTGATATTGCAAAATCAGAAGATCAGGCGAGCACGGATTTTACCGCGCTGACTGCGCGTTCGACATCTTCTTTACTCATCGCTGTAAACATCGGCAGTGATACGATGCGGCGGCCTACGCGCTCGGCGATCGGGAACATACCTTCCTGGAAGCCGCGTTCACGATACAGCTTGAGCAAGTGGATCGGAGGGTAGTGATAGCCAATACCGATCTGGCGCTCCATCATTTTTTCCATGAAAGCAGCGCGTGTGATGCGCTCCGGCAAGACCAGCTGGAACATGTGCCAGTTGGAGTTTTCAAAGTCCTCCACTGGTAGCTGGGCGCCGCTGTCACTTTCGAATTCCGCGCCGAATACATCGAAATAATGACGCGCAAGCGTGCGCCGTTTCTCTGTAATGGCATCGATATGGGCAAACTGACCCAGGCCAATAGCTGCAGCCACATCCGTCATGTTGAATTTGCCACCCAGAATGTCCACTTCCAGACCGTCGAAGCCGCTACGGGTGACTCCTTGCAGGCGGTATTTTTCAGCCAGCCGGGCTTCTTCTGGGGTGTTGACCACCAAGCAGCCGCCTTCCGAGCTGGTGACGTTCTTGTTGGCTTGAAAACTGAAGGAGACGAAGTCGCCAAAGGCGCCAATACGTTTGCCTTTCCAGGTCGAGCCTAGCGCTTGCGCCGCATCTTCGATAACGCGCAGATTGTATTTGCTTGCGATGGCGTAGAGGCGATCCATATCGACCGGTAGACCTGATAGATATACCGGAATCAGTGCCTTGGTGCGTGGCGTGATAGCGGCTTCGAGCTTGTCGAGGTCGATGTTGCGGGTGACTGGATCGATATCGGCAAACACCGGGGTGGCGCCGGTTTCAATAATCACATTGGCCGTGGCGACCCAGGAAATCGGTGTCGTGATGACTTCATCGCCAGCGCCGATGCCGGCAATGCGCAAGGCGATTTCCATGGTGCAGGTGCCGGAATTGAAGGTGCGCACCAGACGCTGATCCAGATAGTCGGAGAGGGTCTTTTCAAATGCCTGTACCTTGGGACCGCTGGTGATCCAGCCTGAACGCAGCACGTCGCCGACGGCGGCAATAGTGGCTTCATCAATGGTGGGTTTGGAGAACGGCAGGAAGGGCAGAACAGACTGGGAATTTGTCATGGATCGCTCGCGAGAATCTGAAAAAAGACCGGCAAGCCGTCGGGTGATATCGGCATACCGGTACGTATTGTAAAGCAGGCGATGTGTATTTGAGCATTTGTATGGTCGCAACAGCGTGCAAGGCCTGCATCGCGCATCAGCTTTTGGTCAACAGGACCACCCCGACGATGATGACGCCGATGGCAAGCAAACGCTGTACCGACACTGCTTCGCCAAGGAAATACCAGGCGCCGATGGCATTGATGATGTAGCCCAGCGACAGCAATGGATAAGCGATCGTCACGTCCACTCGCGACAGACCGATGATCCAGACGCCGACCGAGATAACGTAACAAGAGAGGCCAGCGATGATCGGCAATTGCGTGGCCAGCTTGAGTCCTGTGGCGAACCAGTTGTCGGCCGTCAGATGAATGGCGCCGACGGCGTTAGTGCCAGCTTTGAGCAGCAGTTGCGCGAGCGCATTGAGGCAAATGCCGATGAAAAGAAAACCAAAGGTGGCAAGATTCATGGTGAGGATTTTGTGTTGTGGTCGGTGTTGGCATCAGGATTGTTGGCGACAATCACGCGGCGCGGATCCTGGCCGATCAGCCGCATCGGCAGGCCTTGCTGTTTGAGCTCGGCATAGATGGTCGGGTCCATGATGGCGATGGCTTTGGTGCCGGCGCGTCGTTCATCTTTCCATTGTGTGACAAAGGCATCAACGGTTGGCAGCCAGAGCTGTGGCTCCTGTTTCAGGCCGAACTCCATTTCATCGGCGTGGCGCACCAGTGTCATGGTCCGTTGCAGATAGAACGGCAACGCTTGTTCGTAGCGGCCAACCAGGTACATCGGCGTAGTCGGTGTCAGTTCTGCCTGCAAGACCGGAACGTAGTCGACACCGGCTGAGTAGCGGCCCTGCGGGTCATGACCGAACATCAGCAATTGACTCGCGATGAAGGTGCTGCCGGCTAGCAGTACGACGGCCAGATCACGTTGGCTGCGGGCGAAACGAATCGTCAGAACGGCACCGACGAAGGCGATGATGGTGGCGGCATAAATCCAGGGCACATGGGCTGTCACCAGTGGCAACGAGTAGGCATCCTTGGCCAGCAAAGGCACGCGCGAGATGAACGCCAGCGCGATCGCACAGGGTACGGCCAGCGTTGCGGCACACCAGACCAGTGCTTTCGATGAGCTGCGTTCAAGGTGGCAGGCGATCAACAAGGCCAGCGTCGGGAAGATCGGCAGGATGTAGGACGGTAACTTTGAGTCGGAAATGCTGAAAAACACAAATATGAATACTGACCAGATCAGCAGCATCTTGCGCGGCTGGAAGCGTCCGTCGGAGAGGCTGGTGAAGTTGCCAGCGCCACTGCGCTCCTCGCGCAGGCCACCTGACAGGCTTTGCAGGAACACGCCCAGCCATGGCAAGATGCCCAGCAACAAAATGGGAATGAAGTAATACCAGGGACCGGTACGGCTGTGGATTCTGGTGGTGAAACGCTGGAAATGCTCATGGATGAAGAAGAACTGTGGAAACTCTGGATTTTTCAGAGAAACCATCAGGAACCATGGCGTGGTGATAAGGAAAAACAGCAGCAGTCCCTTGATCATGTGCAGTCGTTTCCAAATCCCTTTGTCGTTCGAAAATAGCGTGTAGAGCACCAATACGGCACCTGGCAGGACGATGCCGATCAAACCTTTGGATAATACCGCCAGTGCCATGCCGACCCAGCACAGCAGCATCCAGTTGCGCTGTTCGCTGCGACTGGCTTGCGTGCGTTGTGCCAGCAGCAGGGCGCAGATGCTCAAGGTCATCGTGCCGGCCAGGCCCATGTCGAGCGTATTGACATGACCCATGCCGGCCCAGAACAAGCTCGATGCCAGCACCAGCGGTGCATAGAAGCCAACACGTTCGTTGAATACGCGGCGACCGGTATAGGCCACCAGGGCAATGCCGAACAGACCGCTGAGACCGGTCCAGAGACGCGCTTGCCATTCGCCGAGTCCGAACAACTCGAAGGTGATGGCATTCATCCAGGTTTGCAGCGGTGGCTTTTCGAAATATTTGATGCCGTTCAGACGCGGTGTTAGCCAGTCGTGTGTGGCTACCATCTCGCGCGCCATTTCCGCGTAGCGGCCTTCGTCGCTGGGCACCAGCGTGCGTGCGCCCAGCATGTAAAACCAGATCAACAGGAACAAAATGAGCAGCGTCCAGACGAACGCCTTGGATTTGTACAGTTCGCGCATTACGGCGATTTCCTTCAGCAATTAGGCAGGGTGGTTCGGTAAAGCTGGCTCCAGAATCAGCGCCAACGCGACTTTGCGGCCTTCGGCCATAAGAATGTTGTAAGTTCGGCAAGCAGCCGGATTGTCCATGCATTCAACGCCGATGCGACGTGCTGTGAGCATGGCCGTCAACTTGGGGTGCGCGAAGCGCTGGCGCAGGCCGGTGCCGAGAATGACCACGTCGGGCTCGGCCGCGTCAATTTGGGCAAAGTGTTCTGGCGTCAACTGGTCGAATGCGCTTACCGGCCAGGTTGCCGGCGGTGTTTCCGGCAAGACAAGCAAGCTGTGTTCGAAACGAATGGCGTTAAGCTCAACGCCTTTATCGTCGTAAGCGGTGACGGTTTGGTATTGCTGGGTTTCTGTAGAGTGAAGCTTCATGGCGCACTGGTCAAAGGGCCGCCGCAGCAACGAGGCCGAGGCAGCATTTCGGCAATAAGGTCTTAAAGTGCTGCATTGTAGCGTTTTCCTGTTCCAGCCTAAATTTTATTCGTTGATAAAATAGAAGGCTTTCGGCAAAATGGCCGGTTCCGGCGGCGCTGCCGGACTGGCTTACTCTAAGGACTTGCACTGTGCGACCGATACAAAAATCGAAGAAACTGGCTGATGTTTGTTACGACATCCGTGGGCCGGTGCTGGAAAAAGCCCGGCAAATGGAAGAAGAAGGCCATAAGATCATCAAGCTCAATATCGGCAATCTGGCCGCTTTTGGCTTCGATGCGCCCGATGAAATCGTGCAGGACATGATCCGCAACATGGGCAATGCCTCCGGCTATACCGATTCCAAGGGCTTGTTTGCGCCGCGCAAGTCGGTGATGCATTACACCCAGCAAAAGAAGATCGAAGGCGTCACCATTGACGATATTTATCTGGGCAACGGCGCTTCGGAGTTGATTGTCATGAGCGTTAATGCCTTGCTCAATACCGGTGACGAAGTGTTGGTGCCGTCGCCCGATTATCCGCTGTGGACTGCTGCGGTTAGCCTGTCTGGCGGTACTCCGGTGCATTATGTCTGCGATGAACAAGCCGGCTGGCAGCCTGATATTGCCGATATTCGCAAGAAAATCACGCCCAACACCAAGGCCATCGTCGTCATCAATCCGAATAATCCGACCGGCGCCTTGTATACGACCGAAGTGCTCAAGGAAATCGTGGAGCTGGCGCGCCAGCATCAACTGATCATCTTCGCCGACGAGATCTACGACAAGGTGCTCTACGATGGTCATAGCCATACATCATTGGCGTCGTTGGCCAATGATGTGTTGTTCATCACGTTCAACGGTTTGTCCAAGAATTACCGTTCCTGTGGTTATCGCGCCGGCTGGATGGTGGTGTCAGGCGAAAAGAAGCACGCCAAGGATTACATCGAAGGGCTCAACATGCTCGCATCAATGCGTCTGTGTGCCAATGCACCAGGGCAATATGCCATTCAGACCGCGTTGGGCGGTTATCAGAGCATCAACGATCTGGTCGCTCCGCAGGGGAGGCTGGCGCGTCAGCGCGATCTGGCGTACAAGTTGTTGACCGATATTCCAGGGGTCAGCTGTGTCAAGCCCAAGTCGGCCTTGTACATGTTCCCGCGGTTGGACCCAGAAATTTATCCGATCCAGGACGATCAGGAATTTGCCTACGAGTTGCTGGCCGAAGAGAAGGTGTTGATTGTGCAGGGCACCGGTTTCAATTGCCCGACGCCGGACCACTTCCGCGTGGTGTTTTTGCCCAACACCGATGACTTGACCGAGTCGATCGGTCGCATCGCACATTTCCTTGAAGGCTATCGCAAGCGTCACGGCACCGCTTGAGTTTGGCTGTAGTACCCCGTTGCATGATTGTGACGGCTTTTTTTATCAACCACGAAGACAATAATGAAATCCATCAAAGTAGGTTTGCTCGGCATCGGCACCGTGGGTTCCGGTACTTTCAATGTATTGAAGCGCAATCAGGAAGAAATTGCGCGGCGCGCTGGACGCGGCATTGAAATTACCATGGTGGCCGCTCGCAACACGGCGCGCGCCATCGAGCTGACCAACGGTGAAGTCAAGGTGGTGGGCGACGCCAATCTGGTGGTCAATGACCCGGACATCGATATTGTCATCGAATTGATCGGCGGCTACGATGTTGCCAAGGATCTGGTGCTTAAGGCCATTGCCAATGGCAAGCATGTGGTGACGGCCAACAAGGCTCTCATTGCCGCGCACGGCAATGAAATCTTCAAGGCAGCGCAGGAGAAGGGCGTCATGGTTGCGTTCGAGGCTGCAGTGGCCGGTGGCATTCCGATCATCAAGGCTTTGCGTGAAGGCTTGACTGCCAATCGTATCCAATGGATTGCGGGCATCATCAATGGCACCACCAATTTCATCTTGTCGGAAATGCGTGACAAGGGCCTTGACTTCAACGTGGTGCTGCAGGAAGCGCAGCGCCTGGGTTATGCCGAAGCCGATCCGACCTTCGATATCGAAGGGGTCGATGCTGCGCACAAACTGACCATCATGGCCTCGATCGCCTTTGGCATTCCGGTGCAGTTCAATAAGGCGCACGTGGAAGGTATCACCAAGCTGCAGGCCATTGACATCAAGTATGCCGAACAGTTGGGCTATCGTATCAAGCTGCTGGGGATCACCCGCCAGACGGCCAATGGCATCGAATTGCGCGTGCATCCGACCTTGATTCCGACCAGCCGTCTGATCGCCAATGTCGAAGGTGCGATGAATGCCGTCATGGTGCGTGGCGATGCCGTGGGTGAGACGCTGTACTACGGCAAGGGGGCCGGCGCTGAGCCGACTGCTTCGGCGGTGATTGCTGATCTGGTCGATATTACACGTCTGGCAACGGCTGATCCTGAGCACCGCGTGCCGTACCTGGCCTTCCAGCCGCATGCCATGGCCGATACGCCGATATTGCCAATGGCCGATGTCACTACCAGTTACTACCTGCGCATGCAGGTGGCCGACAAACCTGGCGTGCTGGCTGATGTCACGCGTATTCTGGCCGACTCGTCAATCTCCATTGATGCCATGCTGCAAAAGGAGCCGTTGCCGGGAGAGACCCAGACCGACATCATTATGCTGACCCACCAGACTCAGGAGCGTAACATCGAGGCTGCGATTGCCAAGATCGAAGCCTTGTCTACCGTGGTTGGCAGTGTCACCAAAATCCGTCTGGAAGAGCTCAACTAAAACGTTTGCCGTTGCTCTAAAAGGAATCTTTGGATTCCTTTTTCTCGCCGGTCAGCATCGCAGGAATCCAGAATAAGCAAGGGCGCCTTCAGGCGCCCTTGCTGTACGCATCGCGTATAGGATTATTTTTTCTTGAATTGGAAGCCGCATACCAGCTGCAGCATGGCGTCGCCGACAGATCCCGCTGCCGGAGCGCTGAATTGCATGTTCTTGAGTGCATCGGAATGATCTTGGCTTTGACCCTTGCCGTCCAGGTCAGAGTAGATGATTTCGCGTGTCAGTCGCATGGTTTTGTCCTTGCAGTTGTATTGCTGCAGATCCTTGTAGGATTTCAACGCCGGGAAGTGGTTGTCATTGGTCACGCGTGGCTGGCTGAAGTTCCACATCGACCAGGCTTCGCGAATACCGCTGGTTTCCTTGATCGACTCTGTATCGATGGTCAATTCGGATGCATCAGAACCACCTACGGTTTGCCAGAATTCGGCATGTGCTCCGACACACACGAAACACAACATCAAGAGCCATTTTTTCATCATTTCATCCATTTCTTTGCGCTGGAGGGGAAAATCGCCACCAGGTTCGGGGTTCGCTTTACGTGCGGCGTTGCGCCGTCACATGCCAAGGGCTGTCAGCATAACGTGAGGCCAGCGGTCTTTCAAGGGCGGTAAGCTTTTATTTCATTTCGTTGAACTATCCTTGCTTTGTAAAGAAAACCCATCATTTTTCTTCCTCCATTGCCGCCAGCTGCGGCGGAAGTGGCCTGTCGGGCCATCGCCCGGCTATAATGCGAGACTCCGTGCAACCCGCTGCCAGACCTACCCACTACTACGCTATGCAATACGTTTCCACTCGCGGTCATTCTGCTACTCCTTCCTTTTCCGATATTTTGCTGGGTGGCTTGGCGCCTGATGGCGGCTTGTATCTGCCGGCCAGCTATCCGCAAGTCAGCGGCGCCGAGTTGGACCAATGGCGTACGTTGTCCTATGCCGATCTGGCCTATGAAGTCCTGAAGAAGTTTGCCACCGATATTCCTGACGCAGATCTGAAAGCGCTGACGCACAAGACCTATAGTGCCGAGGTATATCGCAACGCGCGTCCCGGCGAAGATGCCGCCAGCATCACCCCGCTGCGGGTGTTGCAAGAGCAGGATGGCAAGAAGCTGGTGTTGCAGGCGCTGTCGAACGGCCCTACGCTGGCGTTCAAGGACATGGCCATGCAGTTGCTGGGCAATTTGTTTGAGTACACCCTAGCCAAAAAGGGGGCTGAGCTCAATATTGTCGGTGCCACCTCCGGCGACACGGGCAGCGCGGCGGAATACGCCATGCGCGGCAAACAAGGAATACGCGTGTTCATGTTGTCGCCGCACAAGAAAATGAGCGCTTTTCAGACTGCACAGATGTTCAGCCTGCAAGATGCGAATATCTTCAATCTTGCGGTTGAAGGCGTGTTTGACGACTGTCAGGATATCGTCAAGGCCATTTCTAACGATCTCGATTACAAAGCCACACAGAAGGTCGGTACTGTCAATTCGATCAACTGGGCGCGTGTGGTGGCGCAAGTGGTGTATTACTTCCGCGGCTACTTGAACGCGACCACCAGCAATGCACAAAAAGTGTCTTTCACCGTGCCGTCCGGCAACTTTGGCAACATCTGCGCCGGTCATATCGCGCGCATGATGGGTTTGCCGATCGACAAACTGGTGGTGGCGACTAATGAAAATGATGTGCTCGACGAATTTTTCCGTACCGGCATCTACCGCGTGCGCAAGGCGGCGCAGACTTATCACACCAGCAGTCCGAGCATGGATATCAGCAAGGCGTCCAATTTTGAACGCTTCATCTTTGATTTGTTGGGCCGCGACAGTGCGCGCGTCAAGGCGCTGTTTGACAAGGTTGAGAGCACAGGTGGTTTCGACCTGAGCGGCAACGCCGACAGCGATGGTGCTGAATTTGCCAATGTCATTCGTTACGGTTTCGCCTCCGGCAAATCCACTCACGCCGATCGGCTGGCGACGATACGTTTCGCCCAAGAGACCTACGGCATCACCATTGACACTCACACCGCTGACGGTATCAAGGTCGCGCGCGAGCATCTCACTCCTGGCGTGACCATGATCGTGCTGGAAACGGCCTTGCCGGCCAAGTTCAATGAAACCATCCGGGAAGCATTGGGCCGGGACGCCGAGCGTCCGGCTGGTTTTGACGACATCGAGGCGCTGCCGCAGCGTTTTGAGGTGATGCCTGCCGACGCTGCGCAAGTCAAGGCATACGTGGCAGCGCATACCGGTCTGTAAGCACTGCTGGAATACACCCGCAAGCACAAGGCGGGTGTATTCAAGTTTGAGTCTTGCGCCAATAGTCAGGCTGGGCATAGGCATGGCGCAAAAAATCCACAAAGGCGCGAATGCGCAAGGGCAGATGACGGCGTTGCGCGAACACTGCGT
>Ga0209913_1000525_pt1 | contig 31413 bp, 23 predicted proteins | sample PersoiDNA2013203_FD_185805 | JGI IMG/M metagenome (GOLD analysis project Ga0209913, IMG submission 185805) | Permafrost soil microbial communities from the Arctic, to analyse light accelerated degradation of dissolved organic matter (DOM) -... | ecosystem: Environmental > Terrestrial > Soil >... | reverse complement strand
GAACTGCGTTCGCTAGCGCCGATGAAGGTGGGCGCGCAGGTTACACAAGTTAGACAGTTTGGCTCGGTGCGCTCACATGCCGGCGCAGATAGTGGTAGGGGCTTGCTTTATGAAATGGAGCGCCGTAGCCAGGGACGCAGTGCACATATGGAGCCATCGGCAGACAAGAAATTCGCTGCATATTTCTCTCCGTACTATGCCGTACCTGAACGTGAAAATGCGGAGTGGATTATCGTGACGGCCAAGAATAATCGCATCATGATTGATGCCTCCTATGCCGCCTTGTTTAGTGCTTCCGCAAAGCGTGCTGACAAAGTGATAGAGGCCACGAAAGAAGGCCCGATCTGCCTCGCCGAGGCGGCAGTCTTGCCACGCCAGAAGCTGCAGCTGCCGACAGAAAAATTTGTCCTGCCGCGTGCCAAGTTGATACGTCCGAGTGTGCCGGCCTCAATCAAGTCTGATTTCTCGCAGCCCAGGCCTGGCGGCAAGCAGGTACGTTTTCTGGATCTCGAAACAGTTCATGAGCAGTACAGGCCGAGAAACGTCAGATGAACTTTTGCTATGGCGGAGATGGGTTTAGCTGTTTGATTCTTGCAGCTTTGCCTGGAAAGCATGTTTGCCGGCTGCACGCCGGTCCAGCATCACAGACAGCAGTACGGTGAAAAATCCCAGCACCGACACCGCCGCTCCCAGCAACGGCAAATCGGTCAACGGCAAGCCGGCCGAAATTGCCAGGCCACCCAGCCAGGCGCCGGTAGCATTGCCAACATTGAAAGCTCCCTGATTCAGGGTTGATGCCAGATTGGGTGCCTTCTTGGCTTTGTCGAGTACACGAATTTGCGCGGCCGGCACGACGGCAAACGAAAATGCACCCCAGACGAACATGGTGATCAAGGTTGGCGTCGTGTAGCGACTGCTCCATGAAAACTGCACCAGAATCAAGGCGATGCAGACAAACAAGGAGAACAGCACCGGCATCAAGCGCCAGTCGGCCAGACGTCCACCGATGAGTCCGCCGATGGTGATGCCAGCGCCGAACAGCAGCAGCACCCAACTTTCCTGATGTGCAGAGAAGCCGGTGACGTCGAGCAGGATGTAGGCAATATAGGTCAGCACGGTAAACATACTGACCGAAGCGAGCGTACTGGTTAGCAGTGCCAGCTGGACTTGCGGATGTATGATGGCGCGAAATTCCTTGAAGATACTGCCGCCCTGCATGGGGATTTTCTTGGGCAGGCACAGCCACAGCAGAATCACAGCAGCGAAACCGATCAAGGTGATGGCGGCGAAGGTGGAGCGCCAGCCGGCAACATGACCAAGAGCGGTACCGAAGGGGACGCCGAGAATATTGGCCACGGTCAGGCCAGTAAACATCAATGCAACAGCCTGAGCACGTTTATCATGCGGCACCAGTTCGGCGGCGACGACAGCACCGATACCGAAGAAGGCTGCATGACAGAATGCCGTCACGACACGCGCTACCATCAGGAAGTCGTAAGAAGGCGCGATCGCGCACAACACATTGCCCAGGATGAAGAGACACATCAGGCCGACCAAGGCGCGTTTGCGTTGCCACTTGGCGGTCAGGATCGCCAGCACCGGCGCTCCGGCAGCCACACCCAGGGCATAGCCGGACACCAGCATGCCAGCGGCCGGCGCTGATACACCCAGGTCGCGGGCCACGTCAGGCAGCAAGCCCATGATGACAAATTCCGTGGTGCCGATGCCAAAGGCAGCGACGGCGAGGGCAAAGAGAGGCCAATGCATACTGAAATCCTGAAGAGAAAGAGCGGAGGGGAAACCGCTATTCTACGTGGCTGTTGCGCGCTCCGCTGAGCACATGCGTAATGGGTGAAAGCAGTGGAATGGACGGAGGGTTTTAAGTTGCTGCTGCAGGGTGCCAGGTTATCAAGAAAATTGGTCAAAACTTAAACCTGTCTGTGATCCGTAGCGAGAAGCCATGATCCGTAGCGAGAAGCCATCAGCCGGTGCCGTACAGCGCGGAAGAACCGGAATGTACTTCAGTACATGAGGATTCTGAGCACTGTGCGGTGCCGGATCATGGCTTCGCAGTAGGATCACAGGCAGGTTTTACCATTCTGCGAAGCTACCGTCCTTATGCCGCCAGATAGGATTGCGCCAACGATGCCCAACGGCGGCACGTTGCTTGACGTACTCTTCATTGATTTCAATTCCCAGTCCAGGTCCTTGCGGTATGGTCACATAGCCGTCCTGATAACTGAACACGTCCGGCTTGGTCACATAGTCGAGCAAATCATTGCTTTCGTTATAGTGGATGCCCAGACTTTGTTCTTGAATGAAAGCGTTGTAGGACACGGCATCAACCTGCAGACAGGCGGCCAGCGCAATGGGGCCGAGCGGGCAGTGCAACGCCACGGCCACATCGTAAGCTTCGGCCATGGTGGCAATTTTGCGGGTTTCAGTAATGCCGCCGGCGTGGGAGACGTCGGGCTGGATGATGTCGACATAGCCTTCACTGAGGATGCGCTTGAAGTCCCAGCGCGAATACAAACGTTCACCGAGGGCGATCGGGGTGCTGCTCAGATGGGCCAGTTCCTTGAGTGCTTCATAGTTTTCGCTCAGTACTGGTTCTTCAATGAACATCAGTTTGTACGGCTCGAGCTCCTTGATCAATACCTTGGCCATCGGTTTGTGGACGCGGCCATGGAAGTCCACACCGATGCCGACATTGGGGCCGACGGCATCGCGTACAGCGGCGACGTTGGCGATGGTCAGTTCGACCTTGTCATAGCTGTCGAGAAATTGTAGTTCTTCGGTGCCATTCATCTTGATCGCAGTAAAGCCGCGCGCCACCGCCTCCTTGGCTGCACGTGCGGTATCGGCCGGGCGGTCGCCGCCAATCCAGGAATAGACGCGCATGCTCTCGCGCACCGGTCCACCCAGCAATTGGTTGATCGGCACGCCAAGCGCCTTGCCCTTGATGTCCCACAGCGCCTGATCGATGCCGGCCAGAGCACTCATGTGAATGGCGCCGCCGCGATAGAAGCCGCCGCGATAGAGCACGGTCCAGTGGTCTTCGATATGCCGCGGATCTTTGCCGATCAGGTAGTCGGCCAGTTCTTCGACGGCAGCAGCGACGGTATGCGCGCGTCCTTCCACTACCGGTTCGCCCCAGCCCACGATGCCTTCGTCAGTTTCAATTTTCAGAAAGCACCAGCGCGGTGGAACGATGTAGGTGGTCAGTTTGGTGATTTTCATCGGAATACGATCCGTTTCTCAGAGCGCCCCGGAATTGCTGCGGGCTGGTTACAAAAAATTGATGGAGATCTGCTCAGGTAGTCGTCGGCGTGACGTTGGCGTTGCGGGTCTGCCAGGCACTGACGAAGGCTTTGGCGTTTTCGGCTACGCTGGCGGCGCTCATGCCGGGTTTGTACAAGGCCGAACCGAGTCCAAAACCAGACGCGCCAGCGCTGGTAAATACTGCTAGGCTGCTAGGCATGATGCCGCCTACCGGTAATAGTGCTACCGACATGGGAATGACGGCACGCCAGGCTTTGACGACCTGTACTCCGAGTTGCTCGGCCGGGAACATTTTCAAGACATCGGCACCGGCGGCTAATGCGGCGAAAGCTTCGGTGACGGTGGCGACTCCTGGCGCGCTGCACAGGCCGGCTTGCTTGGCGGCAGCAATGATGGCGGCGTCGCTATGCGGCATGACGATCAATTCGCCGCCGGCCGCCTTGACCTGTTCCACTTGTTGCGTGCTCAACACGGTGCCGGCGCCGACCACGCAGTCGCGCGGCAGGCTGCGCCGCAGTGTGGCAATGCTTTGCAGCGGTTCGGGTGAATTTAGCGGCACTTCGATGACGCGAAAGCCGGCGTCATACAAGACCTTGCCGATGGCTTCAACTTCGTCGGGGCGTACACCGCGCAGAATGGCAATGAGGCCACATTGCTGCAGGGCGAGTTGGAAAGTATTGTTGATCATGCGGGTCTTTCAAAGAGTGATATTCAGGCGACCAGACCGGCGTGCCGGGCCAGTTTCCAGAGGCCGCGTTCGGTCGCGGCGGGGGCAATCTCGACATGGCTGGCGCCAGCTAGCGTGAGCGCCTGGCGATAACGTTGACATAAGGCGTGGTCGCCGATGAGGGCAATGCGCTGTGTCAGATGGCTTGGGTCCAGCGCGAGCAGAGCAGCGATTTCATGGCCGATCAGTAAGCCCGACAGGTAGTCGCTTTGGGCGTGTGCCGACAGTACACCGGTCAGACCTAAAGTACGGCTGCTGAAGATGTTCGACAGCAAGCCAGCACGCCCGTCGGCACTGTGTGCGACAGCCAGGCCGCGTAGGAAAGCGGCTTCATCCATGGTGTCGGTGCGTTCCATGGTGCGGCCCAGAATCGTATGTTGCGAGAGTGCGGCGAACATTTCGCCGGTCATGAAGGTATCGAAATGGGTGATGCAACGTTCTTGCACGCGCACCCATTTGGAATGGGTTCCAGGCAGGCCGATGAGCAGATCGTCGACTTGTAATTGTTCCAGGATGCCTGCGACTTGCGTTTCTTCGCCGCGCATGACATTGGGTAGTGTCGTGCGTTGCAATAGGCCCGGCACGATATGCAGGGTCACACCCAGGCCCGTATCCTGCACAGTGAGGGTGGCGCCGATGGCATCGACGGCCAATGGTGTTTCCAGATAAGGCGCTTCGCACCAGCCTTGCTTGCTGCCGATCATGCCAGCGGCAATCAGTGCCGCCTTTGGGTTCTGTTGCAGCCAGTCGCTACAGGCCGCTTGCAGGGCACGCCGAAAACCCGCTGCAGGATCGTTATCGGTGGTGCCATGCGGTGCCGGCGGCAATTGCATGATGCCCCATGGCAGCGTGCGTATTTCCAATACCTGACCATCTTTGTCGAAGCGGTAGGCGCGTAGCGACGAGGTGCCCCAGTCGAGCGCAATGAGTGCGGTCGCAGCGCTGATGGTGGAAGAAGTGGTCATGGCTACTGTCTCGTATGGTAGGGGGCGGATGCGTTGCAGTCGGCTCCGCTTGAAAAACATTGCCGATCGTATCAGTCGTCATTGATGCTGAATAATGAAAAAATAATAAAGATTGATATCGTAAATGATATTTCTGTCGTCGGCCGATTCAGCCGTGGCACAGCTTCCAATGCATGTTCGAATTGATATCAACATCGGCTAAAAATTCATTGGATAGATATACAAAGGTCTCATAGTATTGGCTGGCAAACTCCGCCGGATGCGGCTTTCCGACGGTGAGGCAATCAGCGCGGGACATGTACTTTTCAAGGCGTGTTGCGATGCGCACTTATAAAAAATTGTGTTGATAAACATATAAATATATCGGAGACAGGCAATGAAGATGACACGTAGAACGCTGTTGAGCACGGCCATGTGCTTAGGTTTGGGATGGGGCGTCATGACCCAGGCACTGGCGGATGCACCGCTGACGATGGGTTTTTCGCAAGTTGGTGCCGAAAGTGAATGGCGCACCGCCAATACTGCTTCGATCAAGGACGCTGCCAAGAATGCCGGCGTCAATCTGAAATTTGCCGACGCTCAACAAAAACAGGAAAACCAGGTCAAGGCAATCCGTTCCTTCATCGCCCAAAAGGTCGATGTGATTGCTTTCTCTCCCGTGGTTGAATCGGGCTGGGATACGGTCCTGATGGAAGCCAAGGCAGCCAAGATTCCGGTCATTTTGACTGATCGTGCCGTGAATGTGGCTGACAAGTCGCTCTACGTTACCTTCATCGGCTCGGATTTTGTGGAAGAGGGGCGTCGCGCCGGACGTTGGCTGCTGGAGCGTGCCAAGAGCATGCCTGCTGGCGACATCAATATTGTTGAATTGCAAGGCACGGTTGGTTCGGCCCCGGCGATTGATCGCAAGGCTGGCTTTGCAGAGATCATCAAGAGCAATCCCAATCTGAAGATCATCCGCTCGCAGACTGGCGACTTTACGCGAGCCAAGGGCAAGGAAGTCATGGAAGCCTTCCTCAAGGCTGACGGCAAGAAGATCAATGTGCTGTTTGCGCATAACGATGACATGGCCATCGGCGCCATTCAAGCAATCGAAGAAGCCGGCCTGAAACCGGGCAAGGATATCGTGGTGATCTCGATTGACGGCGTCAAGGGTGCGTTCGAAGCCATGATGGCTGGCAAGCTCAATGTCACTGTCGAGTGCAGTCCGCTGCTGGGTCCGCAGTTGATGGCCATCGCCAAGGATGTCAAGGCTGGCAAGGAAGTGCCTAAGCGCATTACGACGCAAGAAGGGGTGTTCCCGGCCGAGGTCGCCGCCAAGGAATTCCCTAACCGTAAATATTGATCGGATCTGCCGTCAGATCCACTACTTGGCGCACACAAGCTCAAGATGACTTGTGTGCTTCGTACTCCTCTCCTGGAGCATTCCCCTGGCCTTGAGGGAAGGCTGCCTTGCCGCTGGCAGTGTGGCCTTCTCTCATTAAAAGGCTTTACGCGGCGAGTCTGACATCTGTCGATTCGCCGCCTTTTCTTTTTGAATTCGCCATGTCGAACCCAGCTAGCAGCGTCGCTCCGGCGCTGGAACTAAGCGGTATCCATAAAGCCTTCACCGGCGTGAAGGCGCTGACCGATGTTGGTCTGCGTCTGTTTCCAGGTGAGGTACACACCTTGATGGGACAAAATGGCGCCGGTAAATCGACCTTGATCAAGGTGCTCACCGGCGTCTATCGGCCCGATAGTGGCAGTATGCTGTTGCATGGCCGCGCCATTGCACCGAGCTCGACCCAGCAAGCCCAGGACTTGGGTATCAGCACGGTCTATCAAGAGGTCAATCTCTGCCCAAATCTGTCGGTGGCAGAAAATATTTTCATCGGTCGTTATCCGCGCAAATGGCGCGGTGCAGGGCCAATTGACTGGCAGCGCATGCAGCGTCAGGCGCAGCAGTTGCTGGCGCGCTTGGACTTGCACATTGATGTACAGCAGCCGCTGTTGGTTTACCCGCTGGCAGTGCAGCAGATGGTGGCAATTTCGCGAGCGCTCAGTGTGTCGGCGCGCGTGTTGATCCTGGATGAACCCACTTCCAGTCTCGATGAAGCCGAGGTGCAACTCCTGTTCAAGGTGTTACGCAACTTGCGCGATGAAGGTATGGCCATTCTCTTCGTGACGCATTTCCTTGAACAGACCTATGCTATCTCGGATCGCATCACGGTCTTGCGCAACGGTGTGCGGGAAGGAGAATATGCCGCCAGCGCGTTGTCGCGTCTGGAACTGGTCAACAAGATGGTGGGCGCACCGGCGAACCAGGAAGCAGCTGTCAGCACGGCGCTTCAGGGCGAGCAGATGCCGGCCGGGGAGCTGTTTTTGCAGGCCCGCGGACTTGGTCGCAAGGGGGCGCTGTTGCCACAGGATTTTGATGTGCACAGCGGCGAGGTATTTGGCCTGTGCGGCCTGCTCGGCTCCGGTCGTACCGAAACGGCGCGTTTGCTGTTTGGCGCCGACAAGGCTGATAGCGGCACCATCAGCATTCGCGGCAAATTGCAGCGCTTGAACAATCCGCGCGACGCCATTCGCGCCGGCATCGGTTTTTGTTCGGAAGACCGCAAGAAGGAGGGCGCGATTCTGGAGCTGTCGGTGCGTGACAATATTATCCTGGCCCTGCAGGCCCGTAGCGGCTTGCTGCACGTCATCCCGCGCAAGCGCCAGCAACAGATTGCTGCTGACTACATCAAATGGCTTGGTATCAAGACCCCGGACATGGAAACACCGATCGGCTCGCTATCCGGTGGCAATCAACAGAAGGCCTTGCTGGGGCGTTGGCTGGCCACGGCACCGGCGATGCTCATTCTCGACGAGCCCACGCGCGGGATTGACGTGCGTGCCAAACAAGAGATCATGGATTATGTGGTGAGCCTGTGCCGTCAGGGCCTGGCAATCTTGTTCATTTCTTCTGAAATTTCAGAAGTGTTACGTTGCAGCGACCGTATGCTGGTGCTGCGCGACCGTCAGAGCAGCGGCCAGTATCGGCGCGGCGAGCTCGACGAAACCTCGGTATTGCAAGTGATTGCGGGAGAAGCCGCGTGAGTGCATCGATGAATTCCAAGCTCTTTATTGGTCAAGACGACCACGCCCCGGCACCGCGCTGGCAACAACTGCTGCGTCATCCGCTATTGCGTCCGCTGGCCGCTCTGGCGGTGTTGCTGCTGATCGACCTGCTGCTGATCCCCGGTTTTTTTCGTATTGAATTCAAGAATGGCCATCTCTATGGCAGCGTAATCGACATAGTCAATCGCGCCGCGCCGCTGATGCTGGCGGCGCTGGGCATGACGTTGGTGATCGCCACGCGCGGCATCGATATTTCGGTGGGCGCGGTGGTGGCTATTGCCGGCACGGTCGCGGCCATGCTTATTGGCGGCACCGTCGTCATGCACAACGGTGTGCCGGAATACGCCAGCAATATGCCCATGGGCTGGGCGCTGGCGGCGGCACTGGGGGTGGCACTGTTGTGCGGCCTCTGGAACGGACTGCTGGTGGCTGGCCTGGGTTTGCAGCCCATCATTGCCACATTGATTCTGATGGTGGCCGGACGTGGTCTGGCGCAATTGTTGACCGATGGACAGATCATCACGGTGTATTACCAGCCATTCTTTTTTATTGGCGGTGGTTATCTGCTGGGCTTGCCATTTTCACTATTCATTGTCGCTGCCATGTTTGTGCTGCTTGCCGTACTTATGCGCAAGACGGCACTGGGGCTGTTCATTCAGGCCGTCGGTATTAATCCGGTGGCAGCGCGCCTGGCCGGTATTCGCACGGCTGCGCTGATCCTGTTTGTCTATATTTTCTGTGGTTTGTGCGCCGGTATGGCCGGACTGATGATCAGCTCCAACATCAAGAGTGCGGACGCCAATAATGCCGGCCTGCTGCTGGAACTCGATGCGATTCTGGCGGTCACGCTGGGTGGCACTTCTTTGGCCGGGGGCAAATTCAGTCTGGTCGGCAGCGTCATCGGCGCCCTCATCATTCAGGCGTTGACCTACACCATCTATTCTCTGGGCGTACCACCCGAGGTCAACATGGTGGTCAAGTCGGTGGTGGTGTTTCTGGTATGCCTGTCACAGTCAGCGGAGTTTCGCCGCTTGTTTCAATCAATTACTCAGCGTTAAGCGCCACACCAGATCATGACAACGACTCTATCTTCCGCTATTTCCTGGCGCGCAGTGCTGGCCCGGCCGTATTTCACTTCATTGGTGACGGTCGTGCTGTTGTTGCTGATGTTTGCGCTCGGATCGATTGCCTATACCGGTTTTTTTTCCTTGCAAGTGGTGTTCAATTTACTGATTGATAACGCTTTTTTGCTGGTGGTGGCCATCGGCATGACCTTTGTGATTCTCTCGGGCGGTATCGATCTGTCGGTCGGTTCGGTATTGGCCCTGACCACCATGATATCGGCCTACCTGCTGCAGGTGTGGCACTGGCCGGCGTTGTTGGTGATGGTGGTTGTGTTGCTGTTGGGCGCCGCATTTGGTGCGCTCATGGGCGTGCTGATCCATTTTTTTAAACTGCAGGCTTTCATTGTCACGCTGGCCGGCATGTTTCTGGCGCGCGGCCTGTGTTATCTCATTAGCATCAATTCCATCACCATTGACGACCCACTTTATGTGGCGATGTCGCAGACCCGCATTGGCACGGCAACGGCCTTTGTTTCCCCCAGTGTGATCATTGCCTTGCTGACCTTGGCGTTAGCCATCTATCTGGCGCATTACACGCGCTTTGGGCGTGCCGTCTATGCCGTTGGCGGTAATGAACATTCGGCCTTGCTCATGGGTTTGCCGGTCGGACGTACCAAGATCACGATTTATGCCTTCAGCAGTTTCTGTGCCGCGCTGGCGGGCATCCTGTTTTCGTTCTACATGTTGTCAGGTTACGGCTTGCACGCCCAGGGCACCGAACTCGACGCCATCGCCGCCGTGGTCATCGGTGGTACCTTGCTCACCGGTGGTTACGGTTATGTGGCCGGGACCCTCACTGGTGTGCTGATTCTGGGGGTGATCCAGACGTTGATCGCCTTTGACGGCACGCTCAGCTCCTGGTGGACCAAAATTGTGATCGGCGCCTTGCTGTTCTTGTTCTGCCTGGCCCAGCGATTAATGTCGCTGGGTGCCGAGAAGGCTGCTAATGTGCCGGGAAGCACTCCGGCAGAGGGAAAACGTTCCCTGGCGTCAGCGCGTCCGGCACTATAGCGTCATTGTTTGTCAGTGAGAAATAGGAGTGTTGGCCCTAATTCCAAAATCAGATGTTAAAAACGATATGGCTATTAGCAAAAAAATCATTAGAAATGTATGGCTTAAATGATTATCGTAGAGACCTTGCAGATTGATGCATTTCTTCTCTGTCTGCATATGCATGTACAACAACAGAAACAACCTAGGAGACATACAGTATGAAACTGAAATCGGTATTGGCCGGGCTGACGCTCGGATTGAGCATGGGTCTGATGGCCGCAAGTGCACAAGTGAGTGCGCAGACTAAGGGCTTGATCGGAATTTCGATGCCAACAAAATCCTCAGCACGCTGGATCGCTGACGGTAACAACATGGTCAAGGTATTCAAGGAAAAGGGTTATCAGACCGACTTGCAATACGCCGAAGATGACATTCCGAATCAGTTGGCGCAGATTGAAAACATGGTTACCAAGGGCGTCAAGGTCCTGGTGGTTGCTGCCATTGACGGTACCACCTTGTCCGATGTGCTGCAAAAAGCGGCCGACAAAGGTATCAAGGTCATCGCTTATGATCGTCTGATCCGTAACACCAAGAACCTGGACTACTACGCAACTTTTGACAACTATCAAGTCGGCGTACTGCAAGCCGGCTACATCGAAAAAGCCTTGGATCTGAAGGGCGGTAAGGGTCCGTTCAATATTGAACTGTTCGGCGGTTCGGCTGACGACAACAATGCATTCTTCTTCTATAACGGTGCCATGTCAGTGTTGAAGCCTTATATCGACAAGGGCAAGCTGGTAGTGCGCAGCAAGCAAATGGGCATGGACAAGGTTGCGACCTTGCGTTGGGATGGCGCTACGGCCCAGTCCCGCATGGACAATCTGCTCAGCGCTTACTACGGCAATGCCCATGTGGATGCTGTGCTGTCACCTTATGACGGCATCAGTATCGGTATCATTTCCTCGCTCAAGGGTGTCGGTTATGGTACGCCACAGCAGCCAATGCCGGTTGTGACAGGCCAGGATGCTGAAATCCCATCGGTCAAGTCGATCATTCGTGGCGAACAACGCTCTACCATCTTCAAGGACACACGTGAGTTGGCTAAGGTTACTGTTTCCATGGTCGATGCTGTATTGTCGGGCAAGCAACCAACCATCAACGATACCAAGACCTATAACAATGGTGTCAAGGTGATCCCTTCTTATCTGTTGAAGCCGGTTAGCGTTGATGCTTCCAACTGGAAAGAAGTCTTGATCGGCAGCGGTTACTACACCGAAGCGCAAGTGAAGTAAGCAATTCAGGTCGTGGATGCAGTTCACGGCAACCCCGCGCCTTGCGCGCGGGGTTAGTGTTTCCGGAGTACGCATCGAACAAACCGCGCTTGGCGTTGCCATCGTCCTTTGCCGGCGACGGCCGACCGGTGTAGAAGAAGAGGTTAGAACACATGAATACAATTCTGGAAATGCGCGGAATCGAGAAGACATTCCCAGGAGTCAAGGCGCTCAACAATGTCAATCTGGTCGTGCGCACAGGTGAAATTCACGCCATCGTCGGCGAGAACGGTGCCGGTAAATCGACCCTGATGAAAGTGCTCAGCGGAGTGTATCCACATGGCACCTATGCCGGTGATATTGTCTATCAGGGCCAGACGCGCGCTTTCAAGGACATCATCGACAGCGAAAGCGTCGGTATCATTATCATCCATCAAGAACTGGCGCTGGTGCCGCTGTTGTCGATTACAGAAAATCTGTTTCTTGGTAATGAACAGGCCCGCGGCGGTGTGATCGATTGGGAGAAATCTTATGTCAAGGCGCGCGCACTGCTGGCCAAAGTCGGGCTGAAAGATCCGCCATCGACGCTCATTACCAATCTAGGCGTGGGCAAGCAACAACTCATTGAAATCGCCAAGGCCTTGTCCAAGGAAGTCAAACTGCTGATTCTGGACGAGCCCACTGCGAGTCTGAATGAAAGCGATAGCGACGCCTTGTTGGAACTGTTGCTGGAACTCAAGGCGCAGGGTATTTCGGCGATCCTGATTTCGCACAAACTCAATGAAATTTCCAAAGTGGCTGACTCGATCACTGTGTTGCGTGACGGTGCCACGGTTGACACCTTCGACTGTCGTAAGGAAGCCATCAGCGAAGACCGCATCATCCAGAATATGGTCGGCCGCGAAATGGCGGACCGCTATCCCAAGCGCTCGCCGCAGATCGGCGAGACAATTTTCGACGTTCAACAATGGCGTGTGCACCATCCGATCCATCCGGAACGGGTGGTCATCAAGGATATCGATTTCCATGTGCGCAAGGGTGAAATCGTCGGCATCGCCGGACTCATGGGAGCCGGTCGCACCGAATTTGCCAAGAGTATTTTTGGTCGTGCCTATGGCACCAAGATTAGCGGTAAAGTCAGTCTGCACGGCAAGCAAATCGATGTCAGCACGATCCAGAAAGCGATTGCTCATGGCATCGCTTATGTCACGGAAGATCGCAAAGGCGATGGTCTGGTGCTCGATGAAGACATCAAGAAAAATATTTCCCTGGCCAATCTGGACGCTATCTCTGACCACATGGTCATCGATGAGGCGCGCGAATTCGGCGTGGCCGATGATTTTCGGGGCAAGATGCGCATTCGTTGTTCCAGCGTCTTGCAACGGGTGGTTAATCTGTCCGGCGGCAATCAGCAAAAGGTGGTGTTGAGCAAATGGCTGTTCTCCAACCCCGAAGTGTTGATTCTGGATGAGCCGACGCGCGGTATCGATGTCGGCGCCAAATATGAAATCTATACCCTGATCAGCCAACTGGCCAGCGAAGGCAAATGCATCATCATGATTTCGTCGGAAATGCCGGAATTGCTGGGCATGTGCGACCGCATCTATGTCATGAATGAAGGCAAGTTCGTCGGCGAATTCGATGCTGCCGACGCATCGCAGGAAAAAATCATGCGCGCCATCGTGCGCAATGTCGGGAATGAGAAGAATGGAGAACACTGAAATGAGCAATATCCCCCCGCTGACAAAGGTCCCTGAGACCAAGCGCGAATACGCCGGTTTCCTCAAGAACAATATGCGCGAATATGGCATGCTGTTGTCGCTGGTGGCGATCATGGCATTCTTCCAGGTGATGACCGACGGCACCTTGTTGCAGCCGCTGAATCTGACGAACCTGGTGCTGCAGAACAGTTACGTGGTAATCATGGCACTGGGCATGCTGATGGTGATCGTGGCCGGTCACATCGACCTGTCGGTTGGCTCTGTGGTCGGTTTCATCGGCGCGTTGGCAGCGGTATTGATGGTCAACTACGAAGTCAACTTCATTCTCACCACCGTGATCTGCCTGATCGCCGGCGCCGCCATCGGTGCAGCCCAAGGTTACTGGGTGGCGTTTTTCCGGATTCCTTCGTTCATTGTGACCTTGGCCGGCATGCTGGTGTTCAAAGGCATGACGCTGGCCCTGCTGGAGGGGCAATCGGTGGGGCCGTTCCCGCATGCTTTCCAGTTGCTGAGCTCAGGCTTTATCCCGGAACTGTTCGGAGAAGGCGGCAGTTTGCGCATGACATCCTTGTTGGTTGGCGTGGTAGCGGCGGCGATTTTGCTGCTCGTGCGCGTCCGTGCACGTGCCAAGCAAGTCAAGCATGGTATGGAAGATGAACCAGCGCTTTTTTTTCTGCTCAAGAATGGCTTCTTCGCCGCAGCAATCATCGGTTTCAGTTACATGATGGCATCTTACAAAGGCATGCCTAATGTCTTGATCATCATGTTTGCGCTCATGGTGCTGTACACCTTCATCACCAATCGCACCACAATCGGTCGTCGCGTCTACGCCGTCGGCGGCAATGAAAAGGCCGCCAAGTTGTCCGGCATCAAGACCGAACGCGTGAGTTTTTATACCTTCATCAATATGGGCATGCTGGCTGCGCTGGCCGGACTGATCTTCGCTGCCCGGCTCAACACGGCCACGCCCAAGGCCGGTACCGGCTTTGAGCTGGATGTGATTGCCGCCTGTTTCATCGGCGGCGCTTCGGCAACCGGTGGTGTCGGCAAGGTCATGGGTGCGGTCATCGGCGCCTTCATCATGGGTGTCATGAACAACGGCATGTCCATCATGGGCATCGGTATCGATTACCAACAGGTGATCAAAGGGCTGGTATTGCTGGCCGCTGTTTTCTTTGACGTCTATAACAAGAACAAATAAGCAGCGATATTGGAAGGCCGCGCCGCTCGTCGGCGTGAGGCCCCACGCCCGCACTATACGAATAGGAGAATCAGGATGACGATAGACAAGAAGCGCACACTGCGTTCGGCAGCGTGGTTTGGCACGACTGATAAAAACGGTTTCATGTACCGTAGCTGGATGAAGAATCAGGGAATTCCCGATCACGAATTTCAAGGCAAGCCGGTCATCGGGATCTGTAATACCTGGTCGGAACTGACACCCTGCAATGCACACTTCCGCAAGATTGCCGAACACGTCAAGCGCGGCATCATCGAAGCGGGCGGTTTTCCGGTCGAGTTTCCGGTGTTTTCCAACGGCGAATCCAACTTGCGCCCGACCGCCATGCTTACCCGTAACCTGGCCAGCATGGATGTGGAAGAGTCGATCCGCGGCAATCCGCTCGACGCGGTGGTATTGCTGGTCGGCTGCGACAAGACCACGCCCGCCTTGCTGATGGGCGCTGCCAGCTGCGACGTGCCAGCCATCGTAGTAACCGGCGGGCCGATGCTCAACGGTAAGCACCAAGGTCGTGACATTGGTTCCGGTACCGCAGTGTGGCAACTGAGCGAACAGGTCAAGGCCGGCACCATTACCATTCATGACTTCATGGCGGCAGAAGCCGGCATGTCGCGTTCGGCCGGTACCTGCAACACCATGGGCACCGCCTCGACCATGGCATGTATGGCTGAAGCGCTGGGCACGTCGCTGCCGCACAATGCCGCCATTCCAGCCGTCGATTCGCGTCGCTATGTGCTCGCGCATATGTCCGGCATGCGCATTGTCGACATGGTGTGGGAAGATCTGCGTCTATCGAAAATTCTGACCCGTGCCGCTTTCGAAAACGCTATTCGCGTCAACGCCGCCATCGGCGGCTCCACCAATGCGGTGATTCACCTCAAGGCAATCGCCGGACGTATCGGGATCGATCTGGAGCTGGAAGACTGGACCCGTGTGGGTCGTGGCACGCCGACCATCGTCGATCTACAGCCTTCGGGGCGGTTCCTGATGGAAGAGTTTTATTACGCTGGTGGTTTGCCGGCCGTATTGCGCCGACTCGGCGAAGCCGATCTGTTGCCGCACAAGGATGCTCTGACCGTCAACGGCAAGAGCCTATGGGAAAACAATCAGGATGCGCCGATCTACAACGACGAAGTGGTGCGACCGCTGACCAATCCGCTCATCGCTGACGGCGGCATTTGCATCTTGCGCGGCAACCTGTCGCCGCGCGGCGCGGTGTTGAAGCCATCGGCTGCGACACCGGCATTGATGCAGCATCGCGGCCGTGCCGTCGTGTTTGAAGATTTTTCCCATTACAAGGAACGTATCAACGATCCCGATCTGGACGTCGATGCCAGCTCGGTACTGGTGATGAAAAACTGCGGGCCCAAGGGGTATCCCGGCATGGCAGAGGTCGGCAACATGGGCTTGCCGTCAAAGTTGCTGGCGCAAGGTGTCAAGGACATGGTGCGCATTTCGGACGCGCGTATGAGCGGCACCGCCTATGGCACCGTGGTCTTGCATGTGGCGCCGGAAGCGGCCGCTGGCGGTCCGTTGGGAATCGTGCAGGACGGCGACTGGATCGAGCTCGATTGTGCCGGCGGCCGGTTGCACCTCGATATTAGCGATGCTGAAATGGCGCAGCGCCAGGAGCAACGTGCGTTGCAATTGGCGCAGCAAAAACCGGCCATGGTCGGCGGCTATCAGACGCTCTATATCGACCATGTCTTGCAGGCCGACCAAGGCTGCGATTTTGATTTTCTGGTTGGTTGCCGTGGTGCAGCCGTGCCTAAGCATTCTCATTAACGAACGAATTCTGGAGTCATCATGTTGCTGGTGCAATTCAAACAAGCCGATGGCAGCCGTCTGATCGGCAGCCTCGAACAGGACTGCACGAAAATTCGTGTGATCGATGGTTATCGCACCACTTATTCATTGGCGCGCGCGGCCATTGCCGTGAAAACTTCATTGCAAGCTTTCGCCACTGCAGCGCTCGGTACGACCGTGCTGGATTACGCCGAGGTGGCCGAGAGTGGTCGCTTGCTCGCACCGCTCAATCACGATGATACGGCGCATTGCTATGTTACCGGCACTGGTCTGACGCATTTGGGTAGTGCCGACGGGCGCGATGCCATGCATAAAAAACTCGATGGTGCCGACAATCTGACCGACAGCATGAAGATGTTCCGCATGGGACTGGAAGGTGGCAAACCTGCGGCCGGCCAGATCGGTGTACAGCCGGAATGGTTTTATAAGGGCAACGGCTCCATCATACGTGCTGCCGAGCAGCCGTTGGCGATGCCACATTTTGCCCTCGATGGCGGTGAAGAGCCAGAGATTGCCGGTCTCTATCTCATTGGTGACGATGGACAGCCTTATCGTCTTGGCTTTGCCATCGGCAATGAATTTTCCGACCACGTCACGGAGCGTCAGAATTACCTGTTCCTGGCGCATTCCAAACTGCGCGTCTGCTCCATCGGCCCGGCTTTGCTGGTGGGTGAATTGCCGGCCCATGTGCAGGGCATGTCGCGCATTCGCGGCACGGATGGGGCAATACGTTGGGAAAAACCTTTCCTCAGTGGCGAAGACAACATGTCGCATACGGTTGCCAACCTGGAATACCATCATTTCAAATATCCATTGTTCCGTTGCCCTGGCGATGTCCACGTACATTTCTTCGGTACCGCCACACTGAGCTGTTCGGACAATATCAGTGTGGCTCCTGGTGAAACTTTTGAAATCGACGTCGCCGCTTTCGGTCCGCCCTTGCGCAATCGCCTGAGCCTGGAAGATGTGGCGTCGCCGCAGATTCGCGTGCTTTAGGCCCAAGGTTTGTTAAATTTAATTTGTAAGATGCCGGAGAATTTATGTCAGCAACACAACAATTAGCCAGCTTTCCCAGCCTCAAGGGCAAGCGGGTATTCGTCACCGGTGGTGGCAGTGGCATTGGCGCGGCAATCGTCAGCGCACTGACCGAACAGGGGGCGGTAGTAGCCTTCGTCGATATTGCCAAAGAAGCCAGTGAAGCTTTGTGTCAGAACATTGCTGCCAGCGGATTTCCAGCACCTTTGTTTCGCCACTGTGATCTGCGCGACATTGCAGCGTTGCAAAGCATCATTGCCGAACTGGCGGCACAGGTGGGCGACTTTGATGTGCTGGTCAACAATGCTGCCAATGATGAACGGCATAAGCTGGAAGACGTCACGCTGGAGTATTGGGACAATCGCATCGCCATCAATCAGCGCCCGGCATTTTTTGCGGCGCAGGCGGTGGCGCCCGGCATGAAAAAGAAACAAGCCGGATCCATCATCAATTTCAGTTCGATCAGCTGGCATACGTCCAGTGGTGGCTTCCCGGTCTACACCACGGCCAAGGCTTCCGTGCTCGGGTTGACGCGCGGACTGGCGCGGGATCTGGGGGCACACAATATTCGCGTCAATACGGTCACGCCGGGTTGGGTCATGACGGAGCGGCAGATTGCCTTGTGGCTGGATGAAGCGGGTAAGGAAGACATCAAGCGTAATCAATGCCTGCAGGGGGAGTTGTTGCCATGGCATGTGGCACGCATGGTGTTGTTTTTGGCGGCCGATGATAGTGCGATGTGTACTGCGCAAGAATTCATCGTTGATGCCGGTTGGGCCTGAAGCCAGCATCGGCTGTGCGGGTGACTTTGCCGGGGACATTCCGGCAGCCGCTCACTTTCTATGTTGTGAAGAAAAATGAGTAGCTGTCGGTTTAGCTGTGGTCAGGTCGTCCTAAGAATGCACAGCCGGGCCACTGAAAACCAACAACAAAGCCAGTTGCACTGTCATTAATAAATCGTTTTGGCCACATCTCTGACTGCCTGCTGAAAAATCATCGCTCCCGGCGAGAGCAGATGATCACGTCGTGTGATGATGCCAAAGCCATCCATCTTGCATGGCAACTCGATGGGCAGGATGTCGATCAAGCGCGCCTGAGCATAATAGCGCGCCACTTCGGTCGGCATGGCATAGAGAAAATCGGTTTGCTGCAACAAGCTGGTGATGACCAGAATGGCGGTGGTATCAACCACATTGCCGGGCGGTGTCAGACCATTGTTGCGGAACATCTGATCGCAACGACTGCGCAAGATACTTCCCTTGGGCGCCATGATCCACGGCGCATCGGCGATGTCTTTCAGACTCAGCGATGTCGCCGACTGCAGAGGATGACCAACGCGCGCAACCGCGCAGATAGGCTCATCGGACAGCTCCTCATAGCCAAGATCCTGACTGTTGCTTTCATCGAGAATGCGTCCCACCAGAAAATCCAACTCGCCATGTAACAGCCGCGCCAGCAAAATGTTGCTGCTCTCGACTTCAACCCCGATGCGCAACATCGGCGATTGTTCCTTGATCTTGGCAATGGCAGGTGGAATCAAGGACAGACCCGGCGACAGAATCACACCAACATCAACCTGGCCGGAAAGCCCCGACTTCAAGGCCACAATATCCTCATGCGCCTTGGATAAACTCGTCAGTGCCATACGTGAATGGCGAATCATCGCTTCGCCATAAATGGTTGGTCGCATACCGCGTGGTAGGCGATCGAACAAGGTCACGCCAAGGGTGTCTTCCAGATCCTTGAGTTGTTTCGATGCAGCCGGTTGCGTCATGTTGAGTTCATTGGCGGCGCGGTGAATGTTGCGCTCGTCGTCGAGAGCGATCAGCAACAACAGCTGTCGGGTTTTGAGACGGGCGCGCAAGAACCAGTTGGGGTCATTATTTTTCATTTCTGTCTTTCATGTCTCTTATGTCTCTCATTATTATTGGTGCCATTCGACGATACCGAATCATATATCGCCTGAGGTAAATAATTCATTAGAAATATAGGCCGCTAGTCCTTAGTATGTAGGCAATTCCACGGCAATATCTATGCCATGGATAACGCAGGGACGCCGCAGTGTTGAGTTCGGTATTGCGAATGTGTCCAGTGCGTAAAAAAGAGAGCGGGAACAGCATATTGCTATCCCCCTGTTACTAGTGAAAGAATTACGGAGACTTCAGATAATGCACACTATCACTACAAAAAAAATTGTTCAGGCCTTAGGCGCGGCAGCGTTGTTTGGCGCTTGCATGGGAGTGGCTCAAGCGCAAAGTAATGTCACCATCTATGGTCGTGTCGACGCTGGCGTGAACTACCAAAGCGGCGTACAGATCAGTGGTACCAAAACTGGCAGCCAGTGGGGCGCCAGCGGTAATGAATGGGGCACCAGCATGATTGGTGTGATGGGTACCGAAGATCTGGGTGGCGGCTTGAGCGCCTTCTTCAAATTGGAAAATGGTTTTAATGCTGACAACGGTGTCAGCAATGGCTCAGGTCTGTGGACACGTCGTTCCTACGTCGGTCTGACCGGCTCGCTTGGTACGGTCAAGGCTGGTAAGGATCTGGCGATCGTCAATGCAATCTGGGACATTGATCCAACCGGTCAACAGGCCATGAGCACATCGACCCTGGTCAATGGCCGCAACTGGCAGGGACAAAATAACATGGTGAGCTATCAAACGCCGAGTTTTGGCGGCTTTAGCACTACTGTGACGCATGGTTTCGGTGAAGTTGCCGGTTCGTTTACCGCTTCTAGCAACGACGGCATTGCGTTCACCATGGTGAAGCCAAACTATGAACTGCTGGCAGTCTATGATGTACAACGTGACGCCAATGGTCAGTACTCGAGCCTGTATGCCAATTCGAAGGATCTGATCCTGGGCGGCACGTTGACGATTGACAAGCTCAAGTTGTTTACGGGCTATGAAAATGTCAGTGCGTCGGCGGTGACTTCAGGCGCTACTAAAATCAGCCAATACTGGTTGGGTGCGAACTACGAAGTAACACCAGCGCTAACGCTTATCGCAGCGGCTTACCGCAACAACGTCAATGCTGGCGTCGGCAGCTCCAGTTTGTTCATGTTGGGTGCCAACTACAGTTTGTCCAAGCGCACGTTGCTGTACGCGAGCGTTGGTACCTTGCACAACAGCGCTGGGTCTAACCTGACGATCGAAACCGGCACTGGTGCAACTGGTGCGAACATGAATGCGTTGTACTTTGGCGTAAGCCACTCGTTCTGATCGTATGAGGATCCGATTGTGACGAGCTGCAATGCAGAGTAAGCTGTGAGTAGTGCGTAGTAAAAAAGAAGGCAAGTTCAGGCTTGCCTTCTTTCGTTTTTACAAGCTGATCAATTCATTACGGAGATGGTATTCCATGCAAGCAAGTCTGATCGTTGATGGCAAAAATGAACTCGGCGAGTGCGCCATCTGGTGCGATCGTACGCAGTCACTTTATTGGACCGACATTCATGCCTCGACACTGTGGAATTATTGCCCGGCAGAGCTTCGCACGCGCAGCTGGAGCATGCCGGAGCGCCTGGCGGTGTTTGCGCTGACGGCGCAATCGAATCGTTTATTGATCGGACTGGCGTCGCGGTTGGCATTTTTTGATCTGGACAGCGCGACGGTGACCACGATCTGTACGGTGGAAGAAGACTTGCCGACGACGCGTCTCAATGACGGCCGCTGTGATCGTCAGGGGCGCTTTGTTTTCGGCACTCTCAATGAAGATCCCGAACGTGCGCCGATCGGCAGTTTTTACCGCCTCAATCTTGACTTGACGCTGGAGCGTTTGCCGTTGCCGGGTGTGGCGATCTCCAACAGTATTTGTTTCAGTCCAGACGGCAGTCGTATGTATTACTGCGATACGCTGCAGAAGAACATCATGTGTTGTGACTATGATCATGACGGCGGTGTCATTCATGGTCAGCGTGTGTTTGTGGACTTGCATGATGCTGCGGGCGGCCCGGACGGATCAGCCATCGACAGCCAGGGATATTTGTGGAATGCGCAATGGGGTGGTGCACGGGTGGCGCGCTATGCGCCTGACGGCAGTTTTGAGCGCAGCGTAGCGCTGCCGGTATCGCAGCCCAGCTGCCCGGTTTTCGGTGGCCGGGATTTGAGCACCTTGTACGTCACCACGGCGTATGAAGGCATGAATGCGCTGGCACGTGCCAATGAAGTGCTGGCAGGAGGTTTGTTCGCCGCATCCCTCGACGGTATCAAAGGCTTGCCGGAGCAGCGGTTTTTGGCTTGAGCCTGATTGGATCGACGACGTAGAAACGCCCGGCCTTGAACGCCGGGCGTTGTTTTTAGCGCGCCAGATTTTCAGGCTGTCGTAAGTTGCTGCAGCGCCGCACTGACTTCACCGAGAACGCTTTTCCAGTCGCCTGGAGCGGGCTGGCGGAAGATACGCATGCTGGGATACCAGGGCGAGTCGCGGCGCTCCAGCTGCCAGCGCCAGCAACTGTTGTAGCGGTTGAGCAACCATACCGGTTTGCCTAAGGCCGCAGCCAGATGCACGACGGCGGTGTCGACCGAAATGATCAGGTCGAGGTTGTCGATCAGCGCTGCGGTGTCTGAAAAATCACTCAAGCTGGATGAGAAATCGCGCACTTGTGCGGCCAGTGGATGGACGTGCAACTGCGCGCTGGCCGCCGCACCCAATTGTAATGAGTAAAAGTCGGCCTGAACATGCTCCAGCAAGGGGGCCAACGTGGCGAAAGGCAGCGAGCGTTCGGCGTCAAGCTGTTTGGTGACGGGACGCTCATCACGTGGATTGCTGCCGGCCCAGACCAGGCCGACACGCAATTTTCCGGTGTTGGGCAGCAGCTGTTTCCAGTGTGCGGACTTGCGCTGATCCGCCCATAAATAGGGTGGCTGGGGAATCGCGTCGGCCGAGAAGGTGGCGCAGGCCAGCGGCAGACTCATCAAGGGACAATGCAGATCGCAGGGAGGTGCGATGTCGTTGTTGCTGATGACGCCGCCTACGCCGGGCAAGTTTGCAAGCAGACTCTTGAGCGCGAGCGGGACCTGCAGCACCACGCGTGCTCCCTGTTGTGCCAACAGCGGCGCATAGCGTGCGAATTGAATGGTGTCGCCGAAGCCTTGTTCGGCATGCAGCAAAATTGTCTGTCCGGCCAAAGCTTGGTCGCCCAGCCATAGCGGCTGGCTGAAGTGACGGCGCTCGGCCTTCATTTGTTCGCTCTGCCAGCGCCATTCATATTGACGCCAGCCGTCGGCGAAATTGCCCAGTTTGAGATGACACAATGCGCTGTTCCATTGCGCCGACACATAGTTGTCATCGTCTTGCGGCACCTTGGCGTAGTCGCTGAGTGCTTCTGCGCAGCGCTGCATCCCGGTTAGCGTCGCGGCACGGTTGAACAGTGCCTCAGGATAATCAGGCATGAGTTGCAAGGCCCGATCGTAGGCGCGCAGTGCTTGTTCCTGCTGAGCGCATTCGGCCAGCAGTGTGGCGCGATTGACGATGGCTTCGATGAAATCGGGCTCGATCGCCAACGCACGATCATAGGCCGTCATGGCTTCGTCGGCGCGATCGAATGTCTTGAGGGTGTTGGCCAGATTGAACCAGGCTTCGAGATACTGGGGATCGGCTTCAATGGCCCGTTCATAACAGTTCAGGGCGTCGCTGAGGCGGCCCAGATCGTTGAGGCAGTTGCCTTCCTTGAGCCAGGCACCGGCATGTTCCGGATGTGCTGCGCGCAGCCGTTTGTAGCAGTCCAGCGCTTCCATGTAACGTTGCATTTGGCGCAGCACATTGCCGCGTCGAAACAGGGCGTCGCTGAAGTCGGACTGTAGTGCCAGTACCAAGTCATAGGCGCGCAGCGCTTCAGGGTAACGTTGCAGATCTTCCAGTGCAGTGGCGCGGTCGAATTGTGCGTCGAGGTGGGCTGGATTGACTCGCAGGGCGGCGTCCATCCACTCTATTGCCTTGGCGGGATTGTGCTTGTGCAGCTCCAGCATACCCAGCAAATAGAGCGCCTGGAAATGCTTGGGTATTTTTGCCAGCACTTTCTTGTAGAGGGTTTCTGCCTGATCATGTTCGCCGCGTTGATGGCAGGCGACGGCCTGTTGAATTTGCGCGGCAATGACGGGATTTTGTTGATTGGGACGCATAGAGTGTGCTGGCAGGTCTGGACTGGAATTTGCCGATGCTACACAAAAAATCTTCCGCCATGTCGGAAATTAGGGGGCGACTTCAGCGAGCAATGGCATTTTCTTTTACACTCCGAGAGCTAAAATAATTTTCCCTCGGAGCCTTGTCATGACCTATGCGATCCCAGCCCCCGTCGTAACCACTGTCCCGGTGGTCGGCGGCGATCCTTTTCCGGTACGTCGTATCTATTGTGTCGGCCGCAATTACGCTGCTCATGCGCGCGAAATGGGCCATGATCCTAGCCGCGAACCGCCGTTTTTCTTCATGAAGCCGAGCGATGCCATTGTGTCTACCGGCAGTGCCGTGCCTTATCCGAGCAAAACCAATGATTACCAGCATGAGATCGAACTGGTGGTGGCGCTGGGCAAAGGCGGACGCGATGTGCCGGTCGAGCAGGCCTTGGAACTGGTGTTTGGTTACGCCGTCGGTCTTGACATGACGCGTCGCGATCTGCAAAGCGAAGCCAAGAAACTGGCGCGGCCATGGGATATGAGCAAGGGCTTCGATCAGTCGGCGCCGTGTGCACCGCTGGTGCCGGTGGCGCAATCCGGTCATCCCGGCAAGGGCGCAATCTGGCTCAAGGTCAATGGTGAAGTGCGCCAACAGGGAGATCTGTCGGATCTGATCTGGAGCGTGGCCGAAACCATTTCCTATCTTTCTGGCTTGGTCGAGCTGTTCCCCGGTGACCTAATCTATACCGGCACACCCGACGGCGTCGGCGCCGTGGTCAAGGGTGACAAGTTGCAAGGCCATGTAGATGGCTTGCCGACGCTTGATATCACCATTGCTTAAACGCGTCAGTGTGTTGGCAGTGCCCGTCTGCGAGGCGGGCATTGTTGTATTTGCCACATTTTTTTGCCAGTTTCGATCCGCGGGCGTATGTGACATCAAACTGTCACCGATTGAAACGGCGGAGCGGCGTATAATAACCGCTTGCCGGGCAGTTTCTGTCAGGCAATCTCTAGCCGCGGACCCTCTGTACTTGTGCAGATTTTTTGCATATTGGTCGCGCGTACTATGTCAAACATCCGTAATTACTGAAAGCAACAGAGCCTCATCGCGAATGTGTCAGCCGCAATCTGCTGTGCAGAACATTGTGTCGATTCACGCTGGGTTCGCCTTAAACCATGTCTGAGCAATTGCCTGAAACAGCAACAACGCCTACCGTCCGCTTCGAGGACTTCGGCCTTTCCCCTGACATCCTCAAAGCACTGTCGGCGCAGGGCTATATCCATCCGACGCCGATTCAGGCTCAGGCAATTCCCGTGGTGCTGCAGGGGCGCGATGTCATGGGGGCTGCCCAGACCGGCACTGGCAAGACTGCCGGCTTCTCTTTACCAATCATTCAGTTGCTGCTGGCGCACGCCAGCAGCAGCATGTCGCCGGCACGTCATCCTGTGCGCGCACTGATCCTCACGCCCACCCGCGAGTTGGCTGACCAGGTGGCCGAAAACGTCAAGGCCTACTCACGCTTCACGCCTTTGCGTTCGACCGTGGTGTTTGGTGGTGTTGATATGACGCCGCAAACTGCTACCCTGCGTGCTGGCGTCGAGATTGTCATTGCCACCCCGGGCCGTCTGCTGGACCACGTTCAGCAAAAAACTGTCAATCTGTCGCAAACGCAGATTCTGGTGATGGATGAAGCAGACCGCATGCTGGACATGGGTTTCTTGCCAGATTTGCAACGCATCATCAATCTGCTGCCCAAGCAGCGCCAGAACTTGATGTTTTCGGCGACCTTTTCGCAGGAAATCAAGAAGCTGGCCGGCAGTTTCCTTAATAATCCAGTCACAATCGAAGTGGCGCGCAGCAATGCCACCGCCGATCGCGTGACGCAGACTATTTACAAAGTCGACGAAGACAGCAAGAGCGATGTCGTTGCGCATATCATCCGTGAACGCCAGCTTAAGCAGGTACTGGTGTTTTCCAATACCAAGATTGGCGCCTCCAAGCTGGCGCGACAGCTGGAAAACGATGGTGTCAAAGCTTCTGCCATTCACGGTGACAAGACCCAGGGTGAGCGCATGGCCGCACTGGAAGCCTTCAAGCAAGGTCAGCTTGAAGTGCTGGTGGCAACCGATGTCGCTGCACGCGGTCTGGACATTGCCGAGTTGCCCTGTGTGATTAACGTCGACTTGCCTTACAACGCCGAAGACTATGTTCACCGTATTGGTCGCACCGGCCGTGCCGGCGCATCCGGTGATGCAATTTCCCTGTTTAGCGACAAGGACGAGCGTTTGCTGGTCGATATTGAAAAGCTGATCAAAATCAAGTTTGTGCGCGCTGAGTTGACCGGCTTTGTGCCGCGCCAACGAGGTGATCGTGGTGACCGCAGCGACCGCAGCGATCGAGGTGCCAGGACAGAACGCAGCGACCGTGTCGAGCGTACCGATGCACCGCGCGAGACCCAGTCCTATGGGCGCAGCAGTGGTGCTGCGTCACGCAAGGAAAAAATCGATCCCTGGTTCCTCAAACCATATGAGCCGACGACAGGATCAGTCGAAAGTCAGGCCATGCTGGTAGCTGTCAAACCAAGTAGCAGCAAGCCATCCAAGCACAAGGTGGCAGCCTTGTTGGGTGGTATCCCCAAGGGTTGAACCAGCAGTGGCAGCTGTCAGCCAGGTAAGGGTAACTGTTCCAATTTACGCTGCCAGGCTGCTAGCGCCTGTTCCCAAAATGCGGCGACTGAGGTTGCCGTAGTCATTTCCAGGCCGAGAAAAAACGCCGCCTCTTGCAGCGCTTTGAGCGGCTGGCTCAGATCTAGCGCCTGCGCGCCATTCTGTTTGGATAATTTCTCGCCGTCAGAGCCCGTGACCAGCGGCACGTGCAGGTAAGCTGGCGTTGGATAGCCCAGCAAGCGCTGCAAATAAATCTGCCGTGCGGTTGAGTCGAGCAGGTCGGCGCCACGCACGATATGGGTCACGCCTTGTGCGGCATCGTCGACCACCACTGCCAATTGATAAGCCCAGAAACCATCAGCGCGCTTGAGCACGAAGTCGCCCACTTCCGTGGCCAGGTGCTGCGTTTGCCAACCTAGCCAGCGATCTTCGAAACGTATGCATTCCTGGGTCTGCTCACTGATATCCGGTACGCGCAGGCGCAAGGCCCGTGCAATCTTGCCAGTCGGCACACCATGCCGGCAGTTGCCGGGATAGATAGCCGCGCCATCGCTGGCCAGCCCCAGACGAGAGTCAGCGATTTCCTTGCGTGAGCAGGCGCAGGCATAAACATGTTTGCCAAGTTGCTCGCAGGCGCTTTGATAGTAGTGCGTGCGGGTACTCTGTGTGATGACCGGGCCATCCCAATGCATGCCCAGTGCCTGCAAGGTCGTCAGAAAAGCGTTTGCGGCGCCAGCGATGGTGCGGATTTCGTCGACGTCTTCAATGCGCAGCAGCCAGCGCCCATCATGCGCGCGTGCGTCCAGATAGCTGGCCACGGCAGCGGCCAGTGAACCGGCGTGCAACGGTCCAGAAGGCGAGGGCGCGAAGCGACCAACGTAGGAAGACGGGCAAGACGAGGAGCTCATGGATATTCAACAAACGCAGGATGTGGGCTTGGATTGTTCCGTTTTAGTGAACGAAATATCTTCATGGCGGGGCTTATTCTAGGCAAAGCGAGAGGCTATAGTGTAGAGCAGGCATTGGGCAGTTGCCCTGTCGCGGTCCTGATTTTTAAATTTGCCTTTCCCTCTCACTTCAGCAAGGAAACTACCATGAGCAAAATCGCTATTGTTTATCATTCGGGTTATGGTCATACCAAGAAGCAGGCGGAAGCCGTCCATGTGGGCGCCGTGGCTGCCGTCGGCACCAGCGCCGAACTGATTGCCATCAGCGCCGAAGGCACGATTAGCGATGCAGATTGGGCGGCGCTCGATGCGGCTGACGCCATCATTTTCGGTTCGCCCACCTACATGGGTTCGGTTTCCTGGCAATTCAAGAAATTTGCCGATGCCAGTTCCAAGCCTTGGTTTTCTCAAAAATGGAAAGACAAGATCGGCGCTGCATTCACCAATTCGGCAACCATGAATGGTGACAAGTTGTCGACCTTGCATTATCTGTTCACACTGGGCATGCAACACAGCATGATCTGGGTCGGCACCGGTTTGATGCCTTCCAATTCCAAAGCTGCACAACGCAACGATATCAACTTCGTCGGCTCCTTCAGTGGTCTGATGGCACAAAGTCCATCGGACTCTTCGCCGGAAGAGGGGCCGCTGCCGGGCGATCTGGAAACTGCCAAGCTGTTTGGCAAACGTGTAGCCGAAACAACGGCGCAGTTCAAGAAATAAATCGTCAGCCCCATGAAAAAAGCCCGCCTTCACGGTGGGCTTTTGCGTCGTTGATGCGGCAAACCAATCAGGCTGTCGTTACGGCTGTCGCTACCGTTGTCGCCGATTCTGGCGAGCAATGCGGGCAGGACTTGCCGGGAATGTAAGCGGGCGACAATTGTTCGCGCGGTGTCACCACGGCACGGCAGGCGAAGCATTGGGCGGTGGCGGTTTCCTGTAGTTGCGGATTGAGTGCAGTACGATAGTCGAAGACAAAGCAGTCGCCCTGATAATGCGCGCCGCCGACTTCCTCGAAATACTTGAGAATGCCACCTTCAAGCTGATAGACGCTGTCGTAACCGATGTTTTGCATGTGGATTGCTGCTTTTTCGCAACGGATGCCACCGGTACAGAAGGTCACCACGGTCTTGTCGTTTAGCTCTTCCTTGTGGTCTTTGATGACCTGCGGAAACTCGGTGAATTTGGTGATGCGATAGTCGATGGTGTTTTCAAAGGTGCCCACATCGACTTCAAAGGCATTGCGTGTATCGACCATGACTACCGGCTTGCCGTTGTCGTCGTGTCCCTGATCCAGCCAGCGCTTGAGGGTTGGTGCGTCAACGAAGGGCGCGCGGCCTTCTTCAGGCTTGATCAGTGGATGCTTCATGGTGATGATCTCGGCCTTGAGTTTCACCAGCATGCGGTTGAACGGTTGTTTCTCGGAATAGCTTTCCTTTACCACGATGTCGGAGAAGCGTGCATCGGCGCGCAGCCAGCCTAAAAAGGCATCAATATCAACACGCTTGCCAGCCAGAAACAAATTGATGCCTTCTGGACTGAGGATCACGGTGCCACGAAGATTGTGTTTTTGGCAATAGTCGAGAAATAAGGGACGCTTTTCAACGGTGTCATCAAAGGTGATGAATTTGTAGGCAGCGATGTTGACGTAGGAGTTGACGTCGGAAGAAAGGGTATTCTGTTGCATGGTGAAAATGCCTAAGTCTTTGAATTGACAGCATTATAAACTTCTTGCGCAAGCTTACCGAGAAACTGCCGCCAATTCGGCGACAATTTGCTTGAAGCTTGATGCAGATCAAATCGACTAAAACCTGATGTCGTACCTCGTACCAGGTTCCCGTAAAGCGTTCTGATGGCGTGGGAATTTTTCGTTCATTGACTCGGGGATACGAGGCGTAAATTACAGTGGAAAGGTGCACATAGCACGGTAAAATATCGCCCTATGACTACACCGCAATTTGTACATCTCCGGCTTCACTCTGAGTATTCCATCGTCGACGGCCTGGTCCGTATCGATGACGTTGTCAAAGCTGCAGCCAAGGATGGCCAGGCAGCATTGGCCATCACCGACCTTGGCAATCTGTTCGGCATGGTCAAATTTTATAAGGCGGCACGCGGCAAGGGCGTCAAGCCGATTGCCGGCTGCGACGTCTGGATCAGCAATGACGACGACCGCGACAAGCCTTCGCGCTTGCTGCTGCTGGTCAAGAATAACCTCGGCTATCTGCAACTGTGTGAGCTCCTGAGCAAAGCCTGGTTGACCAATTTGCATCGCGGGCGCGCCGAAATTCGTCCAGAGTGGTTGGCGCAGTTGCGTCACGAAGCTGGCGGCAATGGCTTGATTGCCTTGTCTGGAGCGCATTTTGGCGACGTTGGCACGGCCATTGAAAATGGCAACATAGCCGCCGCAGAGCATTGCGCGCAACGCTGGAGCGAAATTTTCCCGGGTGCGTTTTATCTGGAAATCCAGCGTTTCAACCAAGCCAACATGGAATTGCAGGTGCGCCAGACGGTTGCCCTGGCGGCTCGCATGCAGTTGCCGGTGGTGGCAACTCACCCTATTCAATTTCAGACGCAGGAGGAATTTATTGCGCACGAGGCGCGTACCTGCATCGCCGAGGGTGAAATTCTGGCTAATGCGCGTCGCGTCAAACGTTTCAACGAACACCAGAATTTCAAAAACCAGGACGAAATGTTGGCCTTGTTTGCCGACTTGCCAGGGGCGGTGCAGAACACCATAGAAATCGCCAAGCGCTGCAGCCTGACGCTGACGCTAGGCAAGCCGCAGTTGCCCAACTTTCCAACCCCGGATGGCATGACCATCGACGACTTTCTGGTGTCAGAAACCAAGGTGGGTCTGGAAGCGCGGCTCAAGCATCTCTATCCGGACGAGGTTAAGCGCGAAAAAGAGCGCCCACGTTATGAGGCGCGCCTGAAGTTCGAGAACGACACCATCATCAAGATGAAATTCCCGGGCTACTTCCTGATCGTGGCCGATTTTATCCAGTGGGCCAAAAACAATGGCGTGCCGGTTGGGCCAGGACGGGGTTCTGGAGCTGGTTCGCTGGTGGCGTATTCGCTATCCATTACCGATCTCGATCCGCTTGAATACAACCTGCTGTTCGAGCGCTTCCTTAATCCAGAGCGGGTTTCGATGCCCGACTTCGATATCGACTTTTGCCAGGAAGGGCGTGATCGCGTCATTCAATATGTCAAGGATCGCTACGGCAAGGAAGCGGTCTCGCAGATCGCTACCTTCGGTACCATGGCCGCCAAGGGGGCGGTACGCGACGTCGGCCGGGTACTTGATCTGGGCTATAACTTCTGCGATGGCATCTCCAAGCTGATTCCATTCAAGCCGGGCAAGTTGGTCACGCTGGCCGATGCCATCGAAGAAGAACCCTTGCTCAAGGAGCGGCTGGAAAACGAAGAAGAAGTCAAACAGCTGTTAGGTCTGGCGCAGAAGGTCGAGGGTATCGCCCGCAATATTGGCATGCACGCCGGGGGGGTATTGATTGCACCTGGCAAGCTGACCGACTTTTGCCCGCTCTATACGCAGGGCGGCGATGCAGGCGTTGTTTCACAGTACGACAAGGACGATGTGGAAGCGGTCGGCCTGGTCAAGTTCGACTTTTTGGGGTTGACCACACTGACCATTCTTGATCGTGCGGTACGCTACATCAAGCAACTCGATCCAAGCATGGCCAATTTCGATCTGGCCAGTTTGCCGCTCAATGACCGTGCTTCCTACGATTTGCTGACCAAGGCCAAGACGGTCGCCGTGTTCCAGCTGGAAAGCCGCGGCATGCAGGGCATGCTCAAGGATGCTCGACCCGACCGCTTTGAAGACATTATTGCGCTGGTGGCCTTGTATCGTCCGGGTCCGATGGACCTGATTCCTGATTTCTGCAAACGTAAGCACGGCGAAAAATTCGACTATCCCGATCCGCGTACGGAAGGCATTCTTTCTGAAACCTACGGCATCATGGTGTATCAGGAACAGGTGATGCAGATGGCGCAGGTGGTCGGTGGCTACTCGCTGGGCGGCGCCGACTTGCTGCGACGTGCGATGGGCAAGAAGAAGGCCGAGGAAATGGCCGAGCATCGGCAGATTTTCCGCGAAGGTGCTGCCAAGGATGGTTTGTCGCAGGAAAAAGCCGACGAAATTTTCGACTTGATGGAAAAGTTCGCCGGCTACGGCTTCAACAAGTCGCACGCCGCCGCCTATGCCTTGCTGTCGTATCACACCGCCTATCTCAAGGCGCATCATCCCGCAGCGTTTATGGCGGCCAACTTGTCGCTGGCCATGGATGACACGGAAAAGATCAAGATTCTGGTGGAAGATGCCCTCGACGTGTGTGGTCTGGGTTTGTTGCCGCCGGACATCAATTTGTCCGACTACCGTTTCACGCCAGTGGGC
>Ga0209913_1000524_pt1 | contig 31482 bp, 31 predicted proteins | sample PersoiDNA2013203_FD_185805 | JGI IMG/M metagenome (GOLD analysis project Ga0209913, IMG submission 185805) | Permafrost soil microbial communities from the Arctic, to analyse light accelerated degradation of dissolved organic matter (DOM) -... | ecosystem: Environmental > Terrestrial > Soil >... | reverse complement strand
TGCGGCTTCGCGAATTGTTGTAGCGCGAGACCATCAGGAGAGGTGGATGAGTGGTTGAAGTCGCACGCCTGGAAAGCGTGTATAGGTTCATAGCCTATCGGGGGTTCGAATCCCCCTCTCTCCGCCAAGGATTCACTTTTAAACGTCCACAGCAGTCCGTGGAAGTCCAGAAAAAGCCGCTCTAGCCCCTGCTACAGCGGCTTTTTTGTTCCCTGACGTCCGGCGGCGTCCACCCGCATCCGGCTCTGATGGGGGTCAAATGTGGGGCATAACGTTGAGCCCGGTCGAACGATGCCCCCATTTTTCCATCTAAGCTCCTTTGGCACACTGCCTAGGGAGACTGTCATGGGAAAATCTGTCGCTTCTCTTACTGAGATGCAGGTCAGGAACGCGAAACCAAGGGAAGGCAAATACAAGCTGTTTGATGGTGGCGGCCTCTACGTCGAGGTAGCGCCGACAGGTTCGCGCATATGGCGCTTCAAATTCCGACAAGCAAACGGCAAAGAGAGCCGGCTAACTTTCGGTCCGTACCCGGAAATCTCGCTTCAGCAAGCCCGGGAGAAGCGCCTGGAGGCACGCAGGCTGCTGATTGAGGGAGTTGATCCAGCCAGGCATCGCGACGCCAACAAGCGCCTGTTGGCCGATCGGCTTGCTAATACCTTCGAGAAGATCGCCCGCGAGTGGTACGCAAACAAGTTGCCGACCTGGAGCGAGCGCACTTCGAAGAACATGATCCAGCGTCTCGAGGCCGACATTTTTCCTGCGCTCGGCGAAATGCCGATCACGGAGATCAAACACCGTGATGTCATCTCGGCGCTACGCAAAATCGAAGAGTGCGGCGCCACTGAAATAGCCAAGCGCTTGAAAGCGGTGTGTTCGCAAATTTTTAGCTATGCAATCCAGTGCGGATTAACCGAGCGCAACCTGGTTGTCGATATGAAGGATGTGCTCAAGACCAGGCGTGCGTCCCATTTTGCAGCAATCGACGCCGACGAGATTCCAGCGTTCCTTTTAGCTTTGGCAAGTAACGAAGCAAGGATGTTTGAACCGACCCGGATCGCTCTGCGCCTGATGCTGCTGATCTTCGTTCGAACCAGCGAATTAATCGAAACTCCCTGGAGTGAAATCGACCTCAAGGAGGGCGAATGGATCATCCCATGGCAGCGCATGAAGCGGGGTAAATTGACGGTCAACCCGGACACGACCAATCACCATGTCTGCCTGTCGCGCCAAGCCCTTCAGCTGCTGCGTGAACTACACGCAATCACCGGTCACCACAAATATCTCTTTCCGAACCAGCGCGATCCCAAAAAGCCGATGAGCAACAACACGCTACTCGTTACGCTGGATCGCATGGGATACAAAGGCCGCATGACCGGGCACGGCTTTCGGGCGCTGGCGATGAGCACGATCAAGGAGCGGCTTGGATACCGGCACGAGGTCGTGGACCGGCAGCTTGCGCATGCGCCGAAAGACAAGGTTGCCAGTGCTTACGATCGCGCGACGTTTCTCGATGAGCGCAAAGTGATGATGCAAGCGTGGGCCGATTACTTGCAGACGCTGGAGAGCAACGCCGCCAGGCCGGCAGGGCAGACGGAACCTCGAGGAGCGCTTAGCCAACGAGACCTTTATCGTTGAAGTACTGGCGAATTCGAACGATCAGGCGAGTAGACAAACCTGTTCAGACCTTGCATTCCACCTACAAGGGGCTTCATCTCGGTGCCCGACACTAACTTCGTCGACCGCTGCGGTAGTGTAGGGAATTGCCGCGCGCGATATGTTGCCAGCGATTCGCCGCTGGGGCGAGCACTATCCAAGTTTTTTCCTGGCGTAATGATTTGAACCCGTTTTAAGGGCCGAAAGAACAACGATTAATCGATCTTAAAACATCGAAAAAACACGTCAAAGTCGATTCGCAGAGGCGGGCAAGATAGGTGAAGTAGGCCTACCGCTGCGCGGGCGTCCTACTTCGCTCTTGCTTATTCGCACTGCGTGCTCAACGATTTTAAAGACGAACTGCGGCTGTCGCCCGTACGCCAGGAGGAACGATGAAGAAGGTCACGAGGAAGGGCACTACGCCGATCAAGGTCTACTGTCTGCCTGAAGAGCGAGAAGCGATCAAAGCGCTTGCCGCGGCCTCGGGCAAAACATCATCCAGCTACCTCTTGGCTGTAGGATTGGGCTACCGTACTAAGAATCTGCTCGACCATCGCCGCATTGAGGAGCTTATGAAAATCAATGGCGACCTTGGTCGTCTGGGCGGCCTGCTCAAGCTTTGGCTTACAAATGACGAACGTACCGCTGCATATGGTGAGTCGACGATTCGCGCGCTATTGTCCAAAATCACCGATACGCAGAATTCAATGCACGAGGTAATGCGGCGGGTTGTGCTGTCAAAGTCTTGAGGCTGGAAAGAAGCCTCATTCGGGGTGACAGCTTATGTAGCGAGCAGTGGCTCGACCGGAGCATTTCCTAAAGAAATTTATGTTAGATGTGGCAATAACATTCCCATGGAGTCTCTGTGAACCGGATAATATTCTTGATCAGGTTCGTACCTCTCATCGTTTCACTCGTGGTCTTTGCCTTCGATCTAATGCGTTCCAAGCGGACATTCGCTCTGCCGGAAAATAACATTATTGAAATAACGACTCGGGTGTCGGACTTTAATCTAGTGAGTTTGTTTGTGCTTGACCGTCGGGCGTTCTCATCGGCACTGTAACCGTTGATGATGCGCTGGAGGCGGCCATCCCCGGGGACTGGCGTCCGCCTCGGCGCCCGGATAGGCCCATAAGATCAGCTTGCCAACATTCACGCTGGCGGGGTCATGCTTGCAGGCCGCGCGCGCAGCGGGCCGGAAGCGCAAGGCTCGCTGCCAGCCTTCAACTGCGTTGCCGTATCGCGGGACCTTTGCGGATGAGTCTGAACAAAATTCGATACCGCCACTTCGATGGCCGCGCACACATCGGAAAACGCCAAGCGGATCTGCTCGTCCGTACCCGCGGTCTGACCGGGCGGGCGAAATGCCAGGCCAGACGCTGCGGCGAGCCTTTCCACTGCGGCATGGCTTCCTGCGCAGCCTTCGCGCACACCGTGATCACGAAATCGAGCGCTGGCGCGTCGTCGCTGACAAACTTGGACCACGACTTGCTTTCGAGGCCATGGATCGGATAGCCCCGGCGCTGCAGCTCGAGGATTGCCATCGGATTGACGCGGCCGGTGGGATGGCTGCCGGCACTGAAGGCATTGAAATCTGGTCCGCCGAGACTTCGCAGAATGGATTCGGCCATGATGCTGCGGCCCGCGTTGCCGGAGCAAATAAATAGGACGTTGGCTGGATGCTGATTCATGGGCGGGAGAATAGGGGCGGAAACGTCGAGCTTAGAGTCTGTACCTTTCGAGTCCCCGCATTTTAACAACACGTCTATCGGTATGAATGTAGGATAACTAGTTACAATCCTGTAAGAACAGGATGACGCATGGGTGATGGACTTTTTTGCGTCGAGCGTCGGGTCGACCACGACACCACCACCGCCGTTACCCTGGCCCTCCAAGACCGCGGCGAGCGGCCGGCGCTGGCCGGGGTGCTCAAAAAACTGCGTACCGAGACGGCCTTCCTGCCCGGCATCAAGGTATTCTTCAGTCCGGTTCAGAACCTGCGCATCGGCGGGCGCGGCTCTAAGAGCACCTTCCAGTACACTCTGCAGACGGTCAGTCCCGGCGAGCTGGACGTCTGGGCCGACAGGTTGATGGCCGCCCTCAAGCAGTCGGGCACGTTCGTGGGCCTTAATTCCGACGCGCAGAAGGACGGCCTGCAGGCGCTGCTTACGATCGATCGTGCCAAGGCGGCCCTGCTGGGGGTAGACATGAGCACGGTGCGCAGCACCCTGTACGGCGCCTATGGGGGCCAGCAAGTCTCCACCATCTACGCGCCCGAGGACAGCTACCAGGTCATCATGGAGATGGGGCTGGAAAATCGCCGCGACGCGACGGCGCTGGCCGCGTTGTACGTGCGCAGCAGGAGCGGATCCGCCAGGCCTGCCTGCTGCGCTTCCGCCCGATCATGATGACGACCGTGTGCGCCATCATGGGGGCGCTGCCAATCGCGCTCGGCATCGGCGCCGGCGCCGAGCTGCGCCAGCCGCTGGGCGTGGCCATTGTCGGCGGGCTGGTGTTTTCACAGGCGATCACGCTGTTCATTACGCCGGTGCTGTACCTGTGGTTCGATTCCCTGAACAGGCGGCCGGTTGAAGCTCGCGGCAAGCCGCTCGTTGCGGCGCCGCACGCCGGCTAGATCCGAACCCGGGCGGGGCTCCGCAAGGGCGCCGTCTGCTTGTTGCTTCCTGGAAGACTAGCGGATCCGCAGGAAGTAGGCCAGACCGCTGACCCAGGCCAGCGAGGCCAGCCAGCCGGCCAGCACGTCGGATGGATAGTGCACGCCGAGATAGATGCGCGATATGCCGACCAGCCCGACGAACAGGCTGCCCGCTGCGAGGGCGAGCGCAAACATGCCTGGCGCCAGGCGCCGGTGCAGGAGGTACATGATCGCCGCCACGGCCGCCATAGTCGACATCGCATGACCGCTCGGAAAACTGAAGGTGGTCTCGGGCAGAATGGACACCCACAGTGTCGGCCGGGCGCGTGTGAAGCTCAGCTTGGCAATAAAATTAAGTACTGCCGCGCCGGCCACCGCCAGCACCCAGAACAGGGTACGCCGGCGCTCATGCCGTCGGTAGAGCCAGAACGCGAGGATCAGCGCCAATGGCACCAGCGCGAGGGCTGAACCGGCATGCGAGGCCCACATCATCACGCGGTCGAGCAGCGCGCTCGCGTGCGCGTGCATGAACAGGAGGATGGGTCGGTCGAAGGAAAACACTTCTTTGTCAAACACTTGTTCTGCCAGCACGCCAAATACGAACAGGGGAATGAGCACACCGATAAACAGGAAAAGCAGGCGGTGCGGTGCCGCGCCGTCCCGCTTATCCATGGGTGCGCCCGCTCGCTTCAAGTTTCTCGGCACGCTGCGGGAAGGTGTAGATCAGCACCAGCATGCAGACGATCAGGGCGGCCGAGGCAGTGTAGCGGCTGAGCGCCAGACCGCCGCTGGCGACCGGCTTGTCGAGCAGGTCGCCCACCGTCGCGCCGAGCGGACGCGTCAATATGAACGCGGCCCAGAACAGGGCGGTGCGCGAAATTTTTGTCCAGAAATATAGCGCGATCACCACCAGCGGCGCCCCGGAAAACAGCAGTGCGCCGCCTTCGTAGCCGAGGCCCCAGCCGGTTTTTGGATCGGCCACCCAGTCGCCCAGCGCCGTGCCCAGGGTTTGCGAAAACAGGATCGTCACCCAGTAATAGCATTCGGCCTTGGACGTATCCAGGCGCGTGATGGAGACCGAGCCGAGCGAGCGGTGCCAGGTGTAGAGGGAAATGCCCAGCAGCGTGATCAGCAGGGCCGAGCCGCCCAGGTAGCCAATGCCGAGAGAACGGTCGAACAGGTCGGCCAGCGTGGTGCCCACCGTGGTGGTGGCGACGATCACGGTCCAGAACAGCAGAGGATGAAAGCGCACCGCCCGGATCTGGAAGTAGAGTGCGACGATGAGGGCGGCGGCGAAGATGGTGGTGCCGACCAGGTAGCCCAGGTTCATCGACATGGTGACAGCGTCGCCGGCCGTCTCGCCAAGGGTGGTGGCGGCAATCTTGATGAGCCAGAAGCCGAGCGTGACGGCGGGCACCTTGCCGAGGGCAACCGCGTTGTCGCGGGAAATGTGTTCTGAGGTCATAAGTGCTTTGAGGTCATACGGTGCTCGGATTTATCGGGGAAGTGCGCCTGCTCGATCGCCTTGCGCCTGCCGCGCGGTCCGCGAGCGATTGCAGGCGATTCGGTTCTGGCGGGTTCAGTGCGGGCGGGCTTCGCTCTTTTCCGCCTTCGCTTCCTTCGCTTCCTTGCTGGCGGATTCATGTTCGACGGAAACTATCTTGCCGCTTACCGCGTCGACCTGGATTTCCGTGACGCCTGGGCTGGATGGCCGGGCGATATCGAAGGACCACACCAGGCGGCCATGCTCCTTCTCCAGTTCGTCGCTTTTCACCACCCCTTTCGGTACCTTTGCCAGAGCGGTCGCGCTGGCCTGTTCGCGCGTGATCTTTGCTTGAGAGGCGAGATCCCGGGGGACGGGTTCGGCGGCGCGCGAGGTCTGGGTCAGGCAAAGCAGGACCGCGCTCGTGACTGTGGCAAGCATGAATTTGTTCATCGTTTTCGCTCCCGGTAAAGATCTGGTTGGCAATTCAGCAATTACAGCTTAATGCCGAACTATTAGGGACGAATTAGCGCGAAGGAAGTGGTGCGGCGGCGAGGGCGACAGCCGGAAGGCAGGGGGCAAGCCAGGGGAAAAGCGAAGGCAAGCAGGGGGAAAGCACGGGCACAGGAGGGCAGGAACGCGAAAGCGTCCGCGCTAAACTGCCGCGGACGTTTCGGTGGATCAGAACGGCAGAATCAACGGCCGGCAAATGGCAGGGGATTGCGGTCGTGGGCTACTTCATTGCCTGCGTAGCCGCCCAGCAGGACGCCCGCGACGGTGGCCAGTTTCTTGCCGTTGCCGCCGCCAACCTGGTTGCCCAGCACGCCGCCGACTACTGCGCCGATGCCGGTGCCGACCGGGTTCATGTCGTTGACATATGAGCGAACGGAGTGCTGCGGCGCGTAGTAGGGCTGCTGCGCATACTGCTGCTGGTAGGCGGTGTGCTGCACGTAGTGGTGCACGACCTTGCGTTGCACGACCGGCGCCGGCGCGGCCTTGTAGACAGGCTGTGGCGCGCTGGCGGCGGCCGGATTGACTTCCTCGAACACGCGGCCATCAGCCGTCTGGAAACGGGTGGCGCCCACCGGCAGCGCTGCGGCGACTGGCCCCTGCACGGGCGCTATGACGGGCGCTGTCGCCAAGGCGACCGGCTGTTGGACCGGCGCGCTCATGGCCGACTGCATGGCCGAGCCGTGCGACGAAGGCAGCCAGCCGAGGATCGCTGCGGCGCCTACCAGGCTGACGAGCGTCACAGACGCCGCTGCGGCGACGGCCAGGGGGTGAAGGCGGGTGGGTGCTGCGGTCGATAAGGTTTGCATGGTAGGTCTCCTGTTGAACTGATTCCATCCTAAGGAATCGCCAGCAGGCCATCTACACCGAAGCTGTATCAATTGTAAGTACGCGTTACTTTTCGGCAAGCGCTTCAGTAGAAGCTGTCGCGAATCCAGCGCGATCACTGACCAGATAGCGGCGTGATGGTCGTGTGTTTCGCACGGACATCAGTTCCGTCACCAGGCCGAGTGCCCCGGTGAGTTCGTGGACGTGCCCCGTTTGGACGACCAGGGCGCCGCTCGTCAAGGACCCTGAAGTCCGGCAGTTCGTGAACGACGCCGTCGCTGCTACCCTGGCGCTGGTGGACCGGCGTTTCACCGATGCCATCACCGCCGGAGAGTTTCCCGCCGACTTCCCCGTCGCTGCGCGGGCCAGCCAGTTGATCGACCTTGGCCGGGGCCTGACGATGCGCGCCCAAATGGGCACGCCGCGCAAGACGCTCCTGAACGACGCAGCCGAAGCGGCTGAATTGGTCCTGTCACCGCGACGCCGGGATGAGGTATCGGCCGCTTGATGGTCAAGGGCTTGCGGGGATGCCCGCGCCAACTACTTTCAAGACGGCGCCGCTGCCGCCCTCGGCCATTCAACCATCTCAGCTGGTAATCGTTTTTGTCGTGGGAGCGGCACTGCATCCGTTACGTAAGCTTTCGTGCTGCAACACGGCATCACTGCCGCCAAGCCAGCGCTTCAACGCTTCTCATTCCTTCGCCGTGGCTTCAGCGCGCTGCGGGTCGGCGAGCGCGGCGACGGCTGTCACCAGCACATCGAAATCGACGGGCTTGGTCAGGAAGCAGCCATAACCCGCCGCCAGTGCGCTTTCCCGGTCATGGTTGCGGGTGAAGGCGCTGATGGCGATCGAGGGGGCGGCGAAGCCCTGCGCGCGCAAACGGTTCATCAGTGCAATCCCATCCATGTCCGGCATGCCGAAGTCGCTGATCAGAACATCAGGGCCGCGCTGAACCGCGAGCCGCAGCGCTTCGGCGTAGCTACCGGTCGCCGTGACGGTGGCATTGCAAGTCTCAAGTACTACGCGCAGCAACTCGCCAGCGTCGCCGTCGCCTTCGACAAGCAGCACGTGAATGCCCTCGAGGTCCGCAGCGCAGCGTCCGCTTCGCGCGTGCTCATGAGCGGGCGCTGTTAGCTGGTCCGCGGCGGCGGACTGACTTGCTATCGGCAGCGCCACCGTGAATGTAGCGCCCTTGCCGAGCCCTTCGCTAGCCGCCCGGATCTTTCCGCCGTGCAGCACGACAAGTTGTCGCGCAATGGCAAGGCCAATGCCCAGCCCTCCGTGCCGCCGCGTGGTGGACTCATCGGCCTGCCTGAACATCTCAAACACGTGCGGCAGAAAGACGGCATCGATTCCTGCGCCAGTGTCGCTCACGACGATCTCGACATACTCTCCCGCGCGACGGAGAAACACTGTGATCTCCCCGCCCGACGGCGTGAACTTGATGGCGTTGTTCAGCAGATTGGACACCACCTGCTGCAGGCGCTCATCGTCCACCCACACAGGACCAGAGAACCGGTCCAGTGCCTGCCGAATGACGATGGATTTGGCCTGGGCTGCTGGGGTGGCGGTTTCAATTGCAGCAAGCAGCAGGGGCGCCGGGTCGAGCACGCGGCGCTCCAGGCGGACTCTTCCAGAGACCACTCCGCCCATGTCCAACAGGTCTTCGATCATCTGGCTCTGCGCTCGGGCGTTTCGGTCGATCACAGCCAGCGCATTGCGCGTCACCTCGTCCTGTTCCCGCTTTTGCAGCAGTTGTGCCCAACCGAGGATGGCATTAAGAGGGGTGCGCAGTTCGTGCGACAGACTGGCGAGGAACTCGTCTTTCACGGCACTGAGCCGTTCCGCCTCCGCCCATGCCGCCTCCGCGCCCGCGAGCGCCTTCTCTGCCATGGCGCGCGCTTCCTGCTCGCTCTGCAAAAGCAATTCGCGCTCGCGTCCAATCTGTTCGGTCAACGCGAGCATGCGTGTCTTGGCGAAGAGGCGGTGCTCGTAGCCCGACGTCAGCAGGGCAATGACAAGGATACTGAAAGTTGCAAGGCCGACCGTGTGCGCCAAACCGTCCTGACCGAGACCGGTTTGTGACGCTGTGCACACGCTACCGAGAGGAAAACTGGTGGCCGCCATGCCGACGTAGTGCAGTCCGGCGATTCCCATCCCCATGACGGCTGCGGCGACGGCGCGCGTACGCGCTGAGTGCGGTGAATAGCGGCGCTGGACGAACACGACCCACAGTGCGAAAGCCGCGGCGCTAATTCCAATTAGCACTGACAAGATCACCAGCGCAGGCGCATAAACGGGCTCAGGATCAAGCTGCAAAGCGCGCATCCCGACATAATGCATAGCGCTGATGCCGCCTCCTAGCAGACAGGCACTTGTCCCTAGCCGCCGCCTGCCCGCATCACCCGTTGCAATCCGGCGCAGCACTACTGTTGACATCACCACCGGCAAGGTCCACGACAGGAACGTCGTGGCGAAGTCGTAGCCAAGCCTGATTGGTAAGCGAAAAGCCAGCATGCCGATGAAGTGCATCGCCCAGATTCCGGTCCCCATCGCGAACGCACTGCCCGCGATCCACCAGGCAGGCGCCGCTGCGCCCGGATATGTCAGACGATGGGCCAGGCTGAGCGAGGTATATGACGCAAGCCATGCGACCAGAATCGACATCCAGACAAGATGGGACTCATATTGACCTTCCAGCATCGTGGTTTCCTTCACTGGGCGCAACTTAACTCGCTGTTGCAAACATGGCAATTTTGTGAACTCTTTTTAGCTTACCCGATTGTGCGTCGCGGGGCTGCACGGCTCGCCCATCCACGATTGCATCTGCGCCCCCACGCTCCGGGAGGCGATCACGGATGGCTGTCCCGATCCCGACTGCGAGATGATTCAGGACACGGCAAATCAGTCCCGACCAAACGCAACGGGTGGTGCCTTGCCTGATCGCAGCCCGGTAGTTGACTGCTCGCTTCGGCAATGCCTGAGGTGGGGCGAAAACGGTCGCGTCGATCGCTGGTACGCGCGAAGCGGCTCAGCGCGGCGCACCGCTGCCATAAGGAGACTCAGAAGCGACGACGCGCGCGACCAGCGTTTGTCCGCCCAAAACCGTCGAGTATGTGCGCGGGCAGAATCTTCACGAGGCCGTGTAGAACGAGGGGCAGCAGCACGAACTCATCGACGACCCCAAGCACAGGTAGCGCGAAATTGAGTGGCTCGACAGCGAAGAATGTCAGGCACGCCAAAAGAGGCAACAGCCACCCCGGGCGATTCTCATGCCGGACCGCGAACCATAGCAGGCGCAGGTCCTGCCCGGCGACCGTTCGCCACAACGAAAAGATGCGTCTCATGGGATTCTCCTTCGTGACCCGGGATGTGACCGTTCCCCATACATGGGTCGTTCCCGCCCGAACGCAATAGAGAGCTGCATACAGCCAGCGCGTTTGGACCTGCCAGCTCAGAGGAGACGACCCGTCGCCTGACTGCTGCGCAAATTTGTCGACAAGTGCGCGAGGGCTCCAATTCGGCCTTTCATTGACAGTGTCCTGAATTCCTCGCGAGTGGGCCGCAAGGTGTTGGAAGAATGGATTGTTCCGAGACCGATATGATGGCGATCTGTTTGCTGCACAGGTGTTTCGTTGCCTGATGAAGGGGTGGCGAACTCCAGCCTCCCGGCGCTCGTAACGGTGCATTACAGAACGACTTCTTTAAAGCTTTAAAGAATGAAGGGGGTAGGGCGGCTAGTGCAGGATAGGCTCTCGCCGGTGATTGTGCTCCACCCGTCCCTGGTGCCTCAATGCGGTCGCAGCGGACAGCAGATAAAGCTGCGTCGAATCTACCCCGCAGTAGCCTGGTTCGCAATGATTTGCCGTTCCGTGCAGACAATGATGCCGTCTGCATCCGCGTACAACCAGCTGCCGGGTTCGAAACGAGCACCATTAAAACTGACTGCGGCGTCGCGTTCGATTGCATCGAATTGGCGCGGCCTGCAAGGCATGGTGCCGAGCGCGTGGACACCCAGGTCGATCGCGGCGAGCGCGCCGATGTCGCGCACGTAGCCATTGACGACGATCCCTGCCCAGCCGTTGCTGTGAGCGAGGGCTGCGAGCTGGTCGCCGAAGATCGCCCAGCGCTCGTCGGCAAGTCCGTCAACGACCAGCACACGCCCATTGCCGCTATCGGACAGGATTTCCCGCAGGCCTGCGCCGCCGCCAGCCTCTGCAGCGCGCGCGGTGGTGATCTGGCCGCAGTACGCTGCCCGGCCACCGAAAGAACGAAAGCCTGGCGCGACGACCTGCAGACCATCGGGCTTTTGCAGGAACAGGTCGCACAGGTCCGCGGTCGAAAATATATTTATCAAATGGTGTCTCCTGGAGGTGCGGTGGATCGCGGGACTTCAAGCGCAAGGCGAAGAAAGGTCACACAACATACATCAGCTTTAACAAAACAGGCAAACCCCTGTTTTTCGTGCGACCCGACTGTCACATCCTTGCTCCGGTTTCACGAATGCAACAATTTGCAAGTATTTCCCCATTCGTGAAATAAGAGCGGATACTGCACCAACACTTCCCGCGAACTTCGCGCGGATTGACGTGGAGCCCTCCATGACTGCCTGTCCGCGCTACCGCCTCCGGACTTATACGCCCCTCCGCTCATCCCGGCCATCGATTCACGTACGCAGCGCCTGTCTTCAGTAGAGAAGGCGGCTGTCGCTACTCACGAAGGCTTTCCATGCCAGTCGTTCCCCTGTCGGCCCACTCGCCGTCGCGCAAATTCGAAGCCGATGCCTATCGCGCGATCTTCGAGAGCAGTTCCGACTGCGTCAAGATCCTCTCGCTCGACGGCACCATCCAGTCGATGAATGCCTGCAGCCGCCTGTTGTTGAGCGTCGATGACGCCGAGATCCAGGGCGGCAGCAGCTGGAGCGCGCTGTGGCATGTCTCCGATCATCCCGAGCTGGAGCGTGCACTCGATGCGGCGCGCGCAGGGCAGGCCGGTCAGTTCTCCGGATGGCGTGCCGGCAGTGTCGCGGGCCCGCGCTGGTGGGATGCATGGGTGCGGCCGATACACGATGCGGACGGCAACGTCCATGCGCTGGTGGCGGTCTCGCGCGATGGCACCGAGGCGCACGAGTCGATCCTGCTGGCCAAGCAGACAGCGGACGCGCTGGCGGTCGCTGCCCAGGCGAACGCGAAGCTGCGGACGTTTTTCGAGCAGGGCGCCAATTTTGCGGTATTGACCAAGCTGGACGGGGCCGTTCTCGAAGTCAACCGTGCGGCCATTGCCCTGGCGGGCTTTGCGGCGGAAGATCTGATCGGCCGCCTGTTCTGGGAATGCGGCTGGTGGAACCGCTCGGCGGACGTGTCCGACGCTGTCCAGGCGGGCCTGGCGCTGGCAGCGGGCGGTGGCCTGTTCCGCGAGGAATTGCGCTACTTCCTGGCCGATGGCTCGGAACGCGTGGTCGATCTCACCCTGGCGCCCGTTCTCGATGCAGTGGGTGAGGTGCTTTTCGTCGCGGCGACGGGCGCGGACATCACCGAGCGCAAGATGGCTGCAGAAAAACTGCGCCAGGTCAGCGCCGATTTCTCCGAGGCCGATCGACGCAAGACCGAATTCCTGGTGACGCTCGCGCACGAGCTGCGCAATCCCCTTGCGCCCATCTCGAACGGACTCGACGCGATGCGCCTGTGCCGCGACCAGCCCGACGTGGTGGCGCGCACGCGGTCCATGATCGAGCGCCAGGTGGGACAGTTGTCGCACCTGGTCGACGACTTGCTCGATATCGCGCGCATTACCAGCGGCAAGGTCGAGCTGAAGAAAATCAAGGTTGACCTGGCGCACATCCTCGCCGTCGCAGTCGAAACGAGCGCGCCCCTGATGGAAGCGAGCGGCCAGAGTTTTGTGCTGCACGTGACGGGCGAGCCCTTGCCCTTGCTGGTCGATCCGACCCGAATCATTCAAGTCGTCAGCAATCTGTTGAACAATGCGGCCAAATACACGCCGCGGGGTGGTGCCATCAATATGTCGGCTGTGCGCGAGGGCGATGATGTGGTCGTCGCCATTTCGGACAATGGCGTCGGTATCGCTGCTGCGCAAATCGAAAACGTATTCACGATGTTTTCCCAGGTCGGGCAAAGCATCGAGCGTTCGCAGGGCGGGCTTGGGATCGGACTTTCGTTGGCACGGCAGCTGCTCGAACTGCATGGCGGCACGGTGAGCGCCACGAGCGCAGGGCTGGACCAGGGCAGCCGCTTCACGATCCGGCTGCCGTTGGACCTGTCGCAACGGGCCCAGGCGAGCGTGCGCAACGCGGACGGCAAGGATGTGCGTCGGCGAACGCTGCGCATTCTCGTTGCCGATGACAACACCGATGCGGCCGACGCCATGGCCGACGTCATGGCGATGCTCGGTCATCAGTGCAGCGTCGCGCACGATGGCGTGCAGGCCATCGACAGCGCGCGCGCCACGGCGCCGGACGTGATTTTCCTCGATATCGGTATGCCGCACTTGAACGGTTACGAGGCGGCAGCGGCGATCCGGCGGCTGCCGGGGCTGAGCGCGGTGACGCTGATTGCGCTGACAGGATGGGGCGGGCTCGAAGAACGCACGAAATCCTCGGATGCGGGTTTCGACCACCACATCACCAAACCTGCCAGCCTCGACACGCTTGAGAAACTGCTCGATACGGTGGCTGGGGAGCTGGATCTTTTGCAGCTCGGCCATTAGCCGCATGTGTTGCGCGCCCGCGCACGCGGCGGCGGCTGCGCAAGCGCCAATTCATGAACCGCTGAGCGACCTTCATCGCCTTTTCACTGAAAATTGTCTACTATGTTCGAACGACCGGAGACAGCACCCATGCACCCGCCAGGCGAAAAGTTGTATTCCTATGCCGAGATTACCGCGTCCGCTGCCCGGCAGATCTCTTCCTACATGCAGGCCGCGCGGCGCACCTCCGGGATTGAGTCGCGTGCGCGTAGGGAAATAGCGTACGGCATTTACATGGGCTGGCGCTCGCTGGTCGAGGCGTATCCGGATCAGCCCCTGTACCGCGCCGACGATGCCCGGCTGGAGGCTCTGCTGCTCGTCTAAGGCTTGTGCGGGCCATGCGGGCGCGGCAAGCGCCGCTTGGCTGGACCTATGCTGCTGAAGCAAGAAGCTGTGTGTACAGCATTGCCGCCACCGCCAGCGCCATCACCGCCGTGCACAGCCAGCCCGTCGCTTTCAGCCGGCGGCTGATCGCCAGCTCTCCCATCACGTCGCGCCTGGCGCCGAGCAGCAGCATCACCGCCATGATGGGCACCGAAATGACGCCATTGACCACCGCGCTCCAGTACAGCGCCTTGACGGGGTCGATGGGGGCGAAGATCAGCAGCATCCCGCCCAGGGTCGCCACCAGAATGACGAGATAGAAGGCGCGGTCGGCCAGCGGCTTCGCTTCCAGGCTGTTCGGCCACTTGAACGCTCCCGCCATGGCGTAGCCCGCCGAACCGGCCAGCACCGGAATCGCCAGCAGGCCCGTTCCGACGATGCCCATACTGAACAGCAGGAAGGCGGATTCTCCGGCAATCGGCCGCAAGGCCTGGGCTGCCTGGGCCGAAGAATCGATATCGGTGATGCCGTGCACGTGCAGGGTCAGCGCAGTCGTCAGCATGATGCAGAACGCCACCAGGTTGGAAAATCCCATCCCGATCAGGGTGTCGGTCTTGATGCGGGCGAGCGCAGCCTTGGCATCGGCATCGGCACGGGCGCCGAGCGGCGACAGCGAAGCGGCGGGCGGCGCGGCGCGCAGGTCTTCGACTTCCTGCGATGCCTGCCAGAAAAAAAGGTAGGGGCTGATGGTGGTGCCGAACACGGCGACCATCGTGGTGACGAAGGCGGCCGGCCAGGGCAGGCCCGGCAGGCTGAAACCCAGCCGCGCCACCTGCAGCCAGGGGATGCGCACGATGAACAGGGTGGCGACGTAGGCCAGCAGCGCCATCGTCAGCCATTTCAGCACCCGCACGTAGCGATTGTACGGCAGGAACACCTGCAGCAAACCCGATATCAGGGCGAACAGCACCGCATAAAGGTGGGGCGGGCCGCCCGCGATCAGGGTCACGGCTTCGCCCATGGCGGCAAGGTCGGCCGCGATATTGACGACATTGGCGAGCACCAGCATGCCGACCACGCTGTAGAGCATCCAGGCCGGATAGTGGCGCCGGATATTGGTCGCCAGACCGTGCCCGGTCACCCGGCCGATGCGGGCGCTGACCATCTGGATTGCGACCATCAAGGGATAAGTGAACACCAGCGTCCACAGCATGCCGAAGCCGAACTGCGCGCCAGCCTGCGAATAGGTGGCGATGCCGCTCGGATCGTCGTCGGCCGCACCGGTGATCAGACCCGGCCCCAGCTTGCCCCACCACTTGGCGGGCCGCGCGGCGGCGCTCTCCGCCTCCATCATCCGTGCTGCCACAGGGGCGGACCTACCGGATCCGTCCATTGCCATTGCAGGATGTCCGGCAGATCGATGCCGAACTCGCAGATCTGGGCGCGGTGCGCCGCCATCCGCCCTGATACGTATGCGCGCGCCTGCTCGCGCTGCGGCGCCAGCGCTGGTACCCGTTCGACCACCGCCAGCAGCAGGTGGTAGCGGTCGAGTTCGTTGAGAACCACCATGTCGAAGGGTGTGGTGGTCGTGCCGTTTTCCTGGAACCCGTGCACATGAATGTTGTGGTGATTGGTGCGGCTGTAGCTCAGGCGGTGAATCAGGGAAGGATAGCCGTGGAAGGCGAAGATGACCGGTTTATCGGTCGTGAACAGGTCGTCAAACTCGGCGTCGCTTTTGCCGTGGGGGTGGACGTGGGCGGGCTGCAGCGTCATCAGGTCGACCACGTTGACGAATCGCACCCGCAGCAGGGGGAACTGGGCGCGCAGCAGTTGAACTGCCGCCAGCGCTTCCATCGTCGGCACGTCGCCGGCGCAGGCAAGCACCACGTCGGCGTCATCGTCGCGATCGTTGCTGGCCCATTCCCAGACACCAAGGCCGCTACGGCAATGGGCAATCGCCGCGTCCAGGTCCAGCCATTGGGCTTGTGGATGCTTGCCTGCGACAATTACATTGATGTAGTTGCGGCTCAACAGGCAGTGTTCCGTCACTGCCAGCAAGGTGTTGGCGTCCGGGGGCAGGTAGACGCGGGCGATCTCTGCCCGCTTGTTGATCACATGGTCGAGAAAGCCCGGATCCTGGTGGCTGGCGCCGTTGTGGTCCTGGCGCCATACGTGGGACGACAGCAGGATGTTGAGCGAGGCGACTGGCCGGCGCCAGGGCAGAGCGCCGGCCGCCCGCAGCCACTTGGCGTGCTGGTTCACCATCGAATCGACGATGTGAATAAACGCTTCGTAGGAAGAAAGAAAGCCATGTCGTCCCGTCAGCAGATAGCCTTCGAGCCAACCCTCGCACTGATGCTCGCTCAACATTTCCAGGACCCGGCCGTAGGCGGCGACATGCTCGTCATCGCCTTCAATAAGCGCCATTGAGCATCGGTCGGTGACGTCGAACAGCGCCCCCCAGCGGTTCGAGGCAGTTTCATCCGGACTGAAGATCCGGAAGTTGCGCATATTGTGGCGCATTACCTCGCGCAGGTAGTCGCCCTGTACCCGGGTCGATTCGGCCATCTCGCTGCCGGGAGCGGCCACCGCCAGCGCGTGTTCGCGCAGCGCGGGCAGTAGAAGCGGGCGCAACAGTTCGCCGCCGTTTGCCGACGGATTCGCGCTCATCCGCAACAGGCCCGCGGGCGCCGCCCCGCGCAGGGGCTCGATCAGCCGGCCCGCGGCGTCGAACAGCAAGTCCGGCGCGTAGCTGCGCATCCAGTCCTCCAGCAGTTGCAAATGGCCCGGCGCGCCCATGTCAGCGATCGGTACCTGGTGGGAGCGGAACGTGCCGGTGCTTTTCTTGCCGTCCACGGTGACCGGCCCCGTCCAGCCTTTGGGAGAGCGCAGCACAATCATGGGCCAGCGTGGCCGCGTCGTGTCGCCGTTCGCGCGGGCGCGAAGCTGAATGGCGTCGATGCGGTGGGTGACGGTGTCAAGCGTGTCCGCCATCAGTGCATGCATGGTGTCTGGATCGCTGCCCTCGACAAAAAACGGCTCGTAGCCGTAGCCCGTCAGGAGCGCTGCAAGTTCCTCGTGCGGGATGCGCGCCAGCACGGTCGGGCCGGCAATCTTATAGCCGTTCAGGTGCAGGATAGGCAGCACGGCGCCGTCCGTGACAGGGTTGAGAAACTTGTTGGAGTGCCAGCTGGTGGCCAGCGGCCCCGTTTCCGCTTCGCCGTCGCCAATGATGCAGGCCACCAGCAGGTCGGGATTATCGAACGCGGCGCCAAAGGCGTGCGATAGGCTGTAGCCCAGCTCGCCGCCTTCGTGAATGGAGCCCGGCGTGTCGGCGGCGACGTGGCTGGGAATACCGCCCGGAAAGGAAAACTGCTTGAACAGCTTGCGCATGCCCGCTTCGTCCTGCGTGATCGCCGGATAGACCTCCGAGTACGTCCCTTCCAGATAAGCATTGGCGACCAGTCCCGGGCCGCCGTGTCCGGGGCCGGTGACGAACAGCACGGAGAGGGCACGTTCGCGGATCACCCGGTTCAGGTGGGCATATATGAAATTGAGTCCCGGCGTGGTGCCCCAGTGGCCCAGCAGGCGGGGCTTGACGTGTTCGAGAACTAGCGGCTCGCGCAGCAGCGGGTTTGCCAGTAAATAAATTTGTCCCACCGACAGGTAATTGGCGGCCTGCCAGTAGGCATGGATCGCGCTCAAGTCGCGCTCGCCTGCGTCGGGCACCTTGAGTGTGTGAAGGGGCAGGGCATCGTTCATTGTTCGCTTTCAAAGCTGGCGCCGTTGATGCGCATGGCATCGGTGGCAAGAAAAATGCGCGCGTGTTCGGCCAGCATCCATTGTTCGTCGGTGGCGATGATGCGCACGACAACACGGCTGTCCGGCATCGAGATGAGTGCCGCCCCATCGGCATTGCGCTGCGGATCGAGGTGCACGCCCAGGCAGGCGAGGTGCTCGCAGATGCGTGCGCGTACCGCGCTGCCCTGCTCGCCGATGCCACCAGCAAACACCAGCACGTCGAGCCCGCCCAGCGCCGCAGCCATGGCGCCGATGGCCTTGCGCGCCTGATAGCAAAACAGCGCGACCGCTTCGGCAGCGCAGGGGTCGCTTTCTTCGATAGCAAGCAGTTCAGCCATGTTGCCGGTCGTACCGGAGACGCCGCGCAGTCCGGACTGATGGCTGAGCATGTGGTTCACGTGTGCCGCGCTCATTTTTTCGACGTGGGCGCAATGCCAGGCGAAACCTGGGTCGATGTCGCCCGCCCTAGTGGACATGGGGATGCCGCCGGACGGCGTCAGGCCCATGCTGGTATCGACACTGCGGCCATGCTCGACGGCGGTGATGCTGGCACCGCCTCCCAGGTGGGCGATCACGACCTTTCCTTCCGCCAGGGCCGGGGCAGTCAAAGCGCGCAGTTGCCGCACGACGAATTCGCATGAAATACCGTGATAACCCAGACGCATGATGCCCGCATCGAAAAACCGTCGCGGCACCGGCAGGATGCTGGCGACGGCCGGCATGGTCGTGTGAAAACTGCTGTCGAAACTGGCGATCTGGCGGGCGCGTGGCAGCCGGCTCCGCATGGCCTCCACCAGGCGCAACTCCTGCGGCTGGTGCTCGAGGTCCGCGCTGCGGCCGTCGTACAGCGCAATCAGAACGGACTCGGTCAGTTCGCATGTGGCGCGCAGATGCGCACCACCATGGACGATGCGGTGAACGACGCAGTCGACGTCGTCGAATTCATCCTGCTCGATCAGCCAGTCCAGCACGACATGCATCGCAGTGACCGATTCCGGAATGGCGAAGCGGCGAACGATGGGGGCCTTGTGCGGGGCCTGCGCGCTGAAGGTGCTGTTGGCGTTACCGATGCCGCTGACTTCGCCATGGCTGGTCAGCTGCAATCCGGGGTAGTGGTAGAGCGCGAACTTGATACTGGTCGAGCCGGCATTGATGGCCAGCAGTGTGGCGGGAGAGGCGGCCATGGAGACTCCAGTGCATGAATGGCGCCGTCATGTCGAACCGGCGTACTGGCAAACTGAAGCTTGTTGAGAACCTGATTGGCTAGTGCATTATTGGGCGTAGGCCGCCAGCTTCAATGAAGCGGCGCGCAGAGGCGAAAGCGGCAGCATGCGATATCGACGCCGCAGGTAGAAATCTCCCGCGGTTTCAGGCATGGTGGCAGTATCGATACCTTCCATGCATGCCAGGTTGAGGCCGGCAGCATTGCCATCACAGTGGGCGACTCTTGAGGAGAATGTCGCTGTCCGCTTGTAGCGCAAAGCCGGCGCCGTCGATCATCAGCCTTGCCGCGTCGAGCGCCTGCTCAATGGCGTCCTGTGCGGTGGCGCAGGCCGGCGAGACCCCCATGGCCTCGGTCTGGCATTTGGGCCGCCGCAAGGTCACCAGACTTTGCCAGCGGGTGGAAGTGGGCGAGGCCTTGCCGCTGATTTGATAGCCTTTATAGAGCTCCGTGCGTTCGTATTTCATGATGTTTCCTGCCGCACCCCCGTCGGTCACACAGAGAGACCAGTGACAAGGCACACTTGATCGTGCGCGTCATTGCCCGTTAAAGCAAGGCTTATCTATCTTCGCTGCCGTCGCAGCGATTGTGTCCCGCTCTTGCCGGTAAGTGGGCTTGTTGCGCCGATGTCGGCCAGCACCGAAATCGACGTGATGCTGTTGACCCACATGGTGTCGCCGGGCGCGCCATGTACAAATGTGTCGGGCCGGCGCGCTATTGGCCGCCTGGATCACGGACTGCAGACGTCCCCATCTTCGCTGCCGCCTCCGGCGCAGCCCATATCGCTCCCCATGGTGCAGATTGCGTCCTGGCGCGACAGCTGCCCGGATTTGATATACCTGTGCACGAGCGTGTGTTCTTTCAGCTTCTTGATGTGGCCGGTGGCGGAAAACTCGACGACGTAGGAACGGTTTTCCGGCGCCAGTGAGAGAACGATGCAGTGAGTATGCGGAGAATCGAGCTTGGTGAATTCCTCGCCTTTATGAAACAGAAGATCGAGATCCGACGTCATGTTATGTCCTAATGAAATGCAACGCGCAAAGTAGTGCGCAAGCGCTCAGAGGTGCGCAATGAGGGTACTGCGAACCAGGCGCGTTGAATCAGCATACGCTTGAATAAGAATCGAGACGCATGAAATCCGTGAACAAGCTCGCACTGCTTGTCCGGCTGACGCTGATTCACCTTCTTCTCGCTTGCTCGCGGTCAAAGCGCGCAAACACACAGAACATCCTGGCATCGAGCGACATCATTGAATCTTCCTTTAGACAAACGAAAGAAAACCATGAAAACGGATCTCCAGCTGCGCGACGATGTACTTGCCGAACTTGAATGGGAGCCAGCGGTGCACGCGGCGCAGATCGGTGTCGAAGCGCGCGATGGCGTCATCACCCTGCAGGGGCGGGTTGGCAGCTACGGTGAAAAATGGGATGCCGAGCGTGCAGTGCAGCGCGTGGCCGGGGTGCAGGCGGTGGCGGTCGATCTCGATGTGCATCTCGCCGGCGACGTGCGCTGCGATGACAGCGACATCGCCATAGCGGTCAACCATGCTCTGGGCTGGCAGGTTTTTGTGCCGAAAAAGCAGATCAAGGCGCAGGTCGAGGATGGCTTTGTCACCTTGATGGGAACGGTGACCTGGGAATACCAGCGCGCGGCAGCTGCTTCAGCGGTACGCTATCTGGCGGGTGTGAAAGGGCTGAGCAACCAGATCCATGTCGAACAAGCCGCTGACGTCGGGCGGGTAAAAGAAGAGATCGAAGCGGCGCTGAAGCGGCGCGCACACGACGAGGCGAAGAGGATCGGCGTGGCCGTCAGCGGCAGTCAGGTCACGCTCTCTGGGGTGGTGCCAGACTGGAACGAGCGTTCGATTGCACGCGAGACTGCCTGGAACACGCGAGGCGTACGCGCCGTCGTCGATAACATGAAAATTTCTTGAACGGGCGAGGGCAACACGCCGCGACTGACGAACCGTCGGAGTGTGTGAACAGGCGTCTCCGATGAATGCGCAGGCACTGGCGGACACTGTCGAGCACATGCCCGCGGGTGGCAGGGGCATCCTTGACCGTGCCTTGAAATTGGACGCTGTCAAGCGCTGCTGCACGCTACGCTTCGTGCTTATGCTCGTGCTTGTGCTGTGCCTGGCGTGGTCCAATGGGCCGCGCGCTCAGGAGGTTTTCGCCCCGTCCGACGAGCTGCAACGGATCAGCGCACGTTTCATTCAGGAAGTGACGCCGCAACTAGCGGTGTCGGCGCAGGTGCTGGGCGATTACACCGTGCTACTGGAAGAATTACTCGCCAACGAGGGCGTGCCAGTAACCGAGCCCCAGTTTCTGTTGCTGGTAGACCGTAGTGCCCGGGTGCAGGCGGCCCTGCTGTTATGGGGCGCTGCCGGGCGGGGCTGGCACCTGGTGGGTGCTGTGCCGGTGTCCACCGGCCTGCCAGGCAAATTCGAACACTTCGTCACCCCCCTTGGCGTGTTTGCTCATTCGACCGAAAACCCGGACTTTCGTGCCGAGGGGACCAGGAACAAGCTTGGTTTCCGCGGTTACGGCAGCAAGGGAATGCGGATCTATGATCTGGGATGGGTGTCGGCACGGCGCGGCTGGGGCGATGGCGCCATGGGCGTGCTGCGCTTGCAGATGCACTCGACCGACCCGCTGCTTGCCGCCGGGCGCCTGGGAACGCCGCAGTCAGAAGGATGCATCCGCATTCCTGCCACCTTTAATACATTTATCGATCTGAACGGCCTGCTCGATGCCGACTACGATGTTGCCCTGCCCGATGGCGCGCGGCGATGGGTGCTCGATCCCCAGCGCAGGGCGGTCGCCGGCGCCGGGAGGAGCGTTGTAGTCGTCGATTCCGGCGCCACCACGCGGCCGGTGTGGTCGCCAGCGCCGGGCCAGCGGCACTGAGGCGTGCGACGGGCAGCAGGCGCTTGCCCCGGGGCTGTCCCCAGGTGCAGCCCCTCGTGCGATCTTGCTGCGCTATTCGAACACCAGATGCGACTGGAGTGCATCGTACTGCGCGGCGCGATCATTTGCGCAGGCGCGGCGTTCTGCTTCAGCGAACTGGAACGGGGGCAAGGCGCCGCTGGCGCGCCAGACGCCGCCCGCAGCCCCAATCCCGGCATGCCGGACTGGAAAATCAGGCAGCAGCCGCAGGCTCGCCCGGCGGCCCGCGTCGTAGCATTCGCACGCGTGTTCGCTCAGCCCGGCGCGGCTGAGGACAGTAACGTGGCCGCGCCGCCAGCGGATCAGGCCGAGATCCTGCAGCCAGCGGGCGGCATCGGTGACGCCCTCCCGCCGCACGCCAATGATGGCGCCGATCTCCTCCTGGGTCGCGGCCAGGTCGTTCGACGACGAGCGGTCCAGCATCTGCAGCAAGTAGCGGCATAATTTCTGCTTGGTGCTGTGGTGGCTGTTGCAGGCCGCCAGCTGCGCAAGCTGCATAAGGCGTACTTGCGTATAGCGCAGCAATAAGCGCATTAGCGGTCTGTCCCGATAAAACGCTTCCATCAGGCTTGATGCGCGAAGCCGGTAGGCGTAGCCGCTTGCCTTTACCACTGCACGACCCGGCGCGCGCTTGTCTCCCATCAGTATCGACACCCCGAGCATGCCTTCATTGCCGATTCGTGCAATTTCCGAACCTGTGCCATCCTCAAGCAGGCAATCGACAGCGATGATGGCGGTGATGGGAAAATAGGCGAATGGCATCAGACCGCCGGCTTGGTACAGCACATCCCCGCGGTCCAGCGCCACCAGCTCGAAGTGCGGCAGCAGAAGCTGACAGTCGAGCGAAGCCGTTTCTGCCAGCAGGCGATTCTTGCGCGGATTGAGTATGGTCAGCATGAGACAGTATCCTGGATTGGGCAGACGCGCGGTCAGAGGGTCGACCATGTGCCTTTGACGTCCCAAAGTCAGTGTGCTGGCACACATTGATATGCTTGTGTCAACGCCAGCCTGCCTGCTAGCCCACGTGCCTGCGCAGCTGAACCTCTCTCAGTGCGCCATGAGTACGCAGAAATGTTGCTGGGAAAGGAGCTCACGGGTGGTGCCACCGAGTGCCCATTCCCGCGCCCGGCTGTGACCGTAGCCGCCGGCTACGATGAGATCGCAGGCGTGTTCCTCGGCGATCCTCACGATTTGCCTGGCGTCGCCGTTGACATGCAAGACCAGCGGTGAAGCAGTGATACCGTGCGAAGCGAGCCAGACCGTGACCTCGTTGAGCTGGACGGCTGTCGCCGCTTCGCCATCGCGTGAAGTCAGCCGAGCCACGCTCACTTGCGTGCAGTCGCGCAGCAGGGGCAATGCGTCGGATGCCGCACGCCGACATTCGCGGCTGTCGTCCCACGCCAGCAGCGCGTGCTGAAACAGCAGCGGCCGTGCCGCCGGCGGTGTGATCAGTAGCGGGCGTCCCGCGTGCATCAGCAGATCGCCGACGCTGACCCCTTGCGGATCGAAAAACATGGAAGGCGCCGCATCCGTCAGAATCAGATCACAGCGGCGCGCGGTGTCTGCAACGAAGCGCGATGCGGAGACACAGTCGCTGCGCGAAAGCCATTGCACGGAAGGCACTTGTTCCCCGAGCGCCAGGTGGAATGCGCGTTCGCACAGCGCCAGTTCGCGCTGTGCATCTTCGCTGACCAGGACAGCTTCCGCACCGCAGTCGGCAACCAGTACCTGCATCGGCTCGCTTGCTGCCACTCCAATCAGCGCCGCCCCGTAGCGTCCGGCCAGCCTGCCCGCCAGGTGAAGCAGGGCGGCGTGCGGATGCCCGAGCTGCAAGTGAACCAGGATGGTTTGGTAGGTCATGGCGATCTCCGGTAATCACGCCGGGCGGCGTGCTGATGACCGACGACGATACCGGCTGCGTGGCTGGGTGACTGTGTGCCTGCACGCTTTCGAGGCGGCTATTTCTGCGGCCCGGCCGATACCGCGTGCCGCATTGGCTGCAAGCGCATACTTTCATCGCGGATGATCCGGTAGCACTCGCAGCAGCGTTCAAGAATGCCGTCCCGCTTGACCACAGCAAGGTGCCCGCGCCGGTACTTGATCAAGCCCAGTTCCTGCAGATGGATCGCGGCTTCGGTGACGGTTTCGCGGCGCACCCCTAGCAAGTGCCCCAACTCTTCATGGGTGATGGCAAGTTCCGGCACAAAGGTACGGTCCATCATCTGCAACAAGAATGTACAAAGGCGCTGCTCTGCCGAGTGATGGCCGTTGCAGACCAGACGCTGGCCAAGCTGGGACATCATTGCCTGCGCATACCTCAGCAGCAAACACAGTAGCGGGCCGTGCCGGTAAAACTCCTCCAGCAGGCGCGCTGCTTCGATTCGGTAGCAGCGCCCTGTGATGCGAACAATGGCCCGGTTGGGAGAGCGTGCGCCCCCGAGGAACACGGGGATGCCGACCACTCCCTCGTTGCCGATGCTGGCCAGTTCCACCGTGCAGCCGTTGGCGAGGGTCGCGTCGATCGACACCACCGTCGTGGTCGGGAAATAGGCGTGTGTCATTTCGCCGTCCGTCTGATACAAGACCTCGCCGCGTGAAAGCATCATCGGCTCCAGGGACGGCAGCAGACGGTCAAATTCAGCGGCATGGAGCTCGGACAGCAAATAATTTTGCCCACGCGAATGAAGCGTTTTCATGGATGGGACCGTCGAAGGAGAGGGCGGTATTACTACGGCAGGGATGTGGTGACGCAGGGAACGAGTACTGCTGGGGATGGTCCTCGCGATTTTTTACAGTAGCACAAGGAGCAAATGACCAGAGCGCGGCTGGATTGTCCTGCGCGCCGGTACAGCGTCACACCGTTGCGGCTCGTCTCACCTGCGCCATCTTGCTCGCAGGTCGTCCGCGACAGGGGCGCTGGCCACGCCAAGCAGCACCAGCGCGAGCGGTACCGTTGCCGGGTAGCCCAGCTCATGAAAACCGATCGTTCCAGCAATGCCGCCAAGGAAAAAGCATGCCGCCAGCGTGCATAGCAGCCGCAGTTTGCGGCCGCGTCCCATGTCCCTTCGCACGCCGTCGGAGGGCTGCAAGCGGCCGTAAAGGCGTCTGCCCAGTTCGATGCCGATATCGGTAAGGATTCCGGTGACGTGGGTAGTGCGGATCTCGGCATCGGAGAGCTTGCTGATGACGGCGTTTTGCAGGCCCATGATGAAAGCAAGTAGCATGATGGTCAGCGGAAAAAACAGACCGTCGATGTTGGCCAGCCGTGCACCCAGCATGCCAAAACAGAGAAGCAGCACGGCTTCGATCATCAGCGGCAATGCGTATTGGCTATTCATGCCCCGCCGCCGGGCAAAAAGCACCAGCATCGCCGAGCTTGCCGCGCCAGCGACAAACGCGAACAGTGCAGCCGCGCCGGCCAGTACCGCCTCATGCGTGCCCAGCACAAGATTGTCGGCCATGGTTGAGACGATCCCGGTCATGTGCGAGGTGTAGTGATGAATGGCCAGAAAGCCGCCGGCATTGACTGCGCCTGCAACAAAAGCCAGCGTGAAGCCGAGGTGTCTGTTGGAATCGGCTGTTCGAACCTGACCGGTCAGTCTGCGGGAAGTATTGATGGGCATGCAGTTTCTCTGGCTCGCGCCGGCGTCTTAATCGGGGCTGGCGCCAGACTTTCGCGAATAAAAGACGGCCACTTGATCGATCTCGGTTGCGGTCATCGAACGCGCCATGTTGCGCATTTGCTGCTCGCCATCATTGTGGCGGGCCCCGCTTTTGAAGTTGTTGAGCTGTTCGCTCAAATAATGCCTGGGCATTCCCTCGAGCCACGGCGCGCCCAGTTTCTGGTCGACCCCGCCGTGACAGGCGATACACGGCGCAATATTGCGCATCGGGTCGCCCACGCGCACCAGGGCGGGGAGGGCCTCGTCGTAGCTGGTCGGCGCTGTACGCGCCTTGGGCAGGGCGGCATAGTAGGCCGACAGCTCTGCAATCTGGCGTTCGCTGAGCCCGTGTGCGAGCGCACCCATGATGGCGTTGCTGCGCTTGCCCGTTTTGTAGTCGTTGAGCTGTTTGGCGATCACCTCCGGATATTGGCCGGCCAGATTCGGTGCGTCGGACCGGCTCATACCCTGGGCTCCATGGCACATGCTGCAGTTGAGGGCCAGGGTGGCACCGCGTCCCACGACGTCCGATGCGGCGGGGCGCACCATTGCGGGCAGCAGAATCACGTTGGTGGCCACCGCCGGCGCCTGCGACGCGCCCCCGGCGCTGCCCCAGTCCCGGCTGACACCGGCGGCGCGGCAGATGCTGTCCCACAGTCCGCGCGCGGCAAAATCGGCCTGCACCGATGGCAGCCACAGGAAGCCCGCCATGGCCGACAGCACGGTTACCACTATCAGGGCGAGGATGCAAAGGCGTGCGAGGCGCCCGCTGGCGCCGCTCTCCGCGGGGGTATTCATCAGCGTGCTCCTATCGGGACGACGGGGACATAGGCCTGCGGCGTCATGGCCAGCTGATAGATCGGATAGCCGTAGTTGACGACAGTGAGGGCGATCATCATCGCAATCCACAGGCGAAATTCGTTGAGCACGGCCGGCGTCCTTGCGTGTGGATGGGCAGCGCGGCTGAAGGCATACGGCGGTACCGGCGCCGGCGTTCGCCTGGCGCTGGCAAGGATATAGAGAAACAGAGCCGCCGCCACCACCAGGATCAGTCCGCCGACGGTGGAAATTGTCACCGTAATGGCCTGGGACTGCAGGGCAGGGTGGGTGTAGTCATAGTAGGCCATGCGGCGCGGCGCGCCCAGCAGGCCCACCAGGTGCCAGGGCATGGTAAGGATCAGCATGCCGCCGAACCACAGGCTCAGCTGCGTCTTGATCAGGGCGGGCGACAGCGGCAGGCAATTGCGCAGGTTCGGCCACAACTCGTAGGCCGCCATGAAATACATGATGACGATGGCGCCGCCGAAGATGAGGTGGAAGTGGCCCGTTACCCACTGCGTGTTGTGGATCGATTCGTTGAGCTGGTAGCTCATGTTGATGAGCCCGCCAGCTCCGCCGAAGCCCAGCATGATGAAGGCGAAGGTCACCGCCAGCATCATCGGATTTCCCCAGGGGAGGGCACGCACCCAACCGAATAGGCCCGTGCCGCCGCGCAGGCGTCCGACGATCTCCGCCGAAGCGACGATGGTGAACACTGTCAGCAGGGTGGGGATCGACACCATCGCCGTCATGGCCGCGTGCATGAACTTGAAGCCGGCGCCCACCTGCGGGTCGGCAAACAGGTGATGTATGCCGATCGGCATGGAAAACACCAGGAACAGGGCGAACGCGACCCTGCCCATGGTGTCGCTGTAGAGGCGGCTGCCTATGGCGGCAGGAAACATGGTGTAGAACACGATATAGGCCGGCATCAACCAGAAGTAGACAATGGCGTGCAAGGTCCAGGAAAACAGTACCCGGGCCAGGCCGGCATTGATGGTATCGGTCAGGCCGAGGGACGCGGGCAGGATCAGCACGAGGATCTCGACGGCCGCGCCGACCGAAGTCCAGGCCCACAGGTAAGCGCCGGCGAGATTGCCGTACATCGCCAGCGGCACCGTTGCGCCCCGGTTGTCCCTGCGCCAGCGGTGCAGGTTGATGCTCATCAGGGCGACCCAGATCCATGAGCCGACCACCACGAGTACGATGCCGACGTAGTAGAAGGCACTGGCCAGCATGGGCGGATAAAAGGTGTAGAGCACCGAGGCTTTGCCGACGCCCATGGTGACCGAGGCCATCAGGGTGCCGGCGATCACCAGCCAGAAGCCGGCCCAGGCCCAGCGCAGGCCAATCAGGGGCCGTTTCAGGGTCAGTTCCGTGATGGCGTAGCCGAATCCCATCGCCACCAGGGTGGGCAGCACATAGGCCATGACGGTCCCGTGCGCGGTCACCGAGCGGTAATAATGTTCCGGGTTATTGATCCAGGCATGCAGCGGACTGCGCATGAACATCTGCCACTCGCCGAGCAGGATGGCTGCGAAAAACGCGATGAACGCGACCCAGAAGTGCGCCAGGACGAGGCGCTTAGCGTGGAACACAGCTGAGCCTTTCCGCGCGTTTGGCGCGCTCGAGGAATTGTTCGCGCGGGATCACCTGTACATGCGCCCACATGGCTTCGTGACCGGTGCCGCAATATTCGTGACATGGCATGAGTTGTTCGCCTGCTTTCGGAAACGTCGTTGTGAAGGTGGACACGAAACCTGGCACGAGCATGGTGTTCGCGTTAGTGCGTCCCACCACGAAGCCATGGATGGCGTCCGTGCTGGTGCCGCGAAAAGTGACCGGCATTTCGGCCGGCACGACGATGCACTGGGGCGTGAAGGAATATTGCTGGGCTATAAGGCGAACCGTCACCTTGCCGCTGGCCTCGAGCGCCGTGCCAAGGTTGTTCTCGACAAACTCGCCGCGGATGTGCAGGGTTTTGACGTCGACCGCTTCCACGCGCGAGGGCGGCATGGCGGCGTAATGGAGGCCCGTAAAAACCATCATGGCGAGAATGCTGGCGATGATGGCGCCGACGACCCACGCCCAGTGCTTTTCGGCGGCAAGCGCAACTGCAGCCGAGGCCTCGTGCTCATTGGCCGTACCACTGCCGGGCAAGTTCACTGGATGGCCCCACGCGGCAGGTAAACAAGGAAGTAGAACAGGAAGAACATCGCCACCACCAGGAAAGATGCAATGCCGGCGACCGCAAAGGCGCCACCCGGGCCACGGGCCACCACTGCATCGATGTCGCGCTGCTCACCGCCCGCGATGCTGCCGTGGTCGGTTTGTTCGTCGGAATGGTGCATGGTCGATTACTCCGGTAAAAGCGTGCGCAGGTCGTTGACTTGCTTGGCGGCGACAGGTGCGCCGTTGTTGCTCCAGGCGACACGGATATAGGTGACGGTGGCCGCCACTTCCTCATCGTTGAGGATGTGCGAAAACGGCGGCATGCCATGTGGCCGCGGATTCTTGCCGGTGCCCGGGGGATAGCCGCCATTGAGCACCATGCGGATCGGGTTGACCGGCGTGGCCATGGTGATCGAGCGGTTCCCTGCCAGCGGTGGGTAGGCGGGCGCCTGTCCCTTGCCTTCGGCGCCATGGCACACCGCGCACTGCGCCACGTACACCTTGCGGCCCACTTCCATGACCTCGGGACGAACCAGCCGGGCTTGTTGATTGGGCGCGGCATCGCTATCCTTTTGCGGCAAGGACTTGAGGTAGACCGCCATGGCGGCGCTGTCTTCATCGCTCAGGTACTGCAGACTGTTGTAGACCACTTCCGCCATGGGACCATACACGGTACCGCGGTGCGACACCCCCACCTGCAGCAAGTCGGAAATATCCTTGATGGCCCACTCGCCCAGCCCTGCCTCATGGTTCGACGTCAGTGATGGCGCGTACCAGTTCTGATTCGGGATCATGCCCCCTTCGAACGCCTTCGATTCGCTCGAGCCACCCAGCGCGTTGACGGCCGTGTGACACATGGCGCAGTGGCCCAGCCCCTTGACCAGGTAGGCGCCGCGGTTCCACTGGACGCTCTGGCCCGCTACGGGCTTGAACTCGCCCTCCCTGAAGTACAGGCTGCGCCAGCCGATCAGAAGGTCGCGATTATTGAAGGGAAAGCGCAGCTCATGTTCGCGATTCTTCTGCCTGATGGGGGGATTCGACATCAGGTAGGCAAAGATGGCGTCCGAGTCCGCGCGCGTCACCTGTGTATAGGACGCGAATGGCATGGCGGGGTAAAGCCGTTTGCCGTCGCGTGAAACGCCCGTGTGCATCATCCGGTAAAACTCCTCGGCGTTCCACTGGCCGATGCCGGTTTCGTCGTCGGGAGTAATGTTGGGCACGTACAAGTTGCCGAAAGGCGTGGCCATGGCACGCCCGCCAGCGAACATGGGGCCATTCGGTACCGTATGGCATGCAACGCAGTCTCCCGCGCGCGCAAGGTACTCGCCGCGGTTGATGGTCCGGGTTGATGGATTGACGGCGACTGGGGCCACCTGGTGGGGCAGTATACCGGGCCGCAGGAGATACAGGGCACCGCCGGCAGCCACCGCCGTGCAGACCAGGGCAGCCATCGCAAGCAGGAATTTGCGCATGGGCTTCATTTTTGGCTCCCGCAGGCAAACGGCATGCGCACCAAGTTCGATGGTTCGGGCGCGGCATCAATAGGCGGCGCCTGCTGCGACAGCCAGGCGGCGACTGCCCCGACGTCCGTGTCGGAGAGGCGGCTGGCGATACGTTTCATGCAGTCGGGATCGGTCGCGCGGCGCTCGCCAACCCGCCAGCGTGTGAGCTGGCCGGCGATATAGGCGCTGCGCAGACCGGCAAGGCCAGGGATGCCCGGCTCCATACCGCTGAGCCTGGCACCGTGGCATGCAATGCAAGCGGGAATGCCCTTGGCGCTGTCGCCGGTGGTTGCCAATGCCTGGCCCCGCTGCATGGCCTCTGCGCTGGCGCTGGCAGGTTCGCGCGGCGCGAACGGCGGCCGCTGTGCGGCAAAGTAGGCGGCGATCTCTTTCAGATACGGGTCGGGCAAATAGGCGACCAGATAATTCATCGGCGGATAACTGCGCGTGCCGTCGCGAAATGCGGCCAGCTGGTGGGTGAGGTAAGCAGCTGGCTTACCGGCCAGGCGAGGAAAATAGCCGTTCGCCGTACCCTGGCCGTTCTGACCGTGGCAAGTCACACAGCCTTGTACGCGCGCTTCGATGGAATCGAGCTGCTTGAAAGCCGGTGTGGCGTCGTCGGGGGCTGCCGTCTGCGCCTTCACGGCTGGCGTGGACAGGGACGCAAGAAGCAGAAGCGGACACAGACGCAAGTGCGCCCGGCGGATTGCAGCAAAAGTGATGCGCATTGGCGACCCAGAGGATATTCAAAGATATCTCCGCAAGGGCCGGAGGGCGCGCTACAAATGTGATCGCCGGGAAAAGGCCTACGATCTGTAGGGCCATACTAGCACGCGGTAGCTTGAAGAAAGTGACAATTTGTCGGTAGATGAGTTTGTCCAATTTATGGGGCACCGTTGGGGGCATCGATCATGTCCAAGCCCACCAAAGTCGAGGAGCAGGGCGGTTGTAGCGAGTGATTTGAATCCCCCTCTCCGCCAGAAAAACAAAAAAAGCCACCCCTGCGGGTGTAATGCCGTTCAGTTAAGACTGAACGGCATTTTTTCATTGGGCGGTTGTAAACAGTCTGAACAGCTGTTAACCTGCGTCGGCCATGTTCGACGACACCGTCCATTTCCTCGCCAACCACCTCGAAG
>Ga0209913_1000523_pt1 | contig 31484 bp, 28 predicted proteins | sample PersoiDNA2013203_FD_185805 | JGI IMG/M metagenome (GOLD analysis project Ga0209913, IMG submission 185805) | Permafrost soil microbial communities from the Arctic, to analyse light accelerated degradation of dissolved organic matter (DOM) -... | ecosystem: Environmental > Terrestrial > Soil >... | reverse complement strand
ACCGTCAGGTGCCCGTTCTCGTCCTCGGGCGCCGGGCGCTTGACGGCCTCGACCAGGTTGAGCTCGACCGGAGGAAGCAGCGAGCGGGGAACCACAACGGTGACGTAGCCGGCGTCGGCCATGGGCGAGCGGTACCAGGGATTGATCCAAATCGCATCGACGCCGAGATCGCGCAGATACGGCAGGCGTGCTCGAAGCCCGGCCACATCGCCCACGCCGTCGCCGTTATCGTCGGCGAAGCTGCGGATGTAGACCTGGTAGATGGCGGCGCTCGCCACCAAGGGCCCCGTCTCGTGGGCTGTAGCGTCTCGCTTAGCGTCTCGGTGGAGGGTCGGGTTCGCGAGCGACGCGGCGGTCAGCTCTCCCGTCCTGGGACCTGTCTCTGGTCGCCATAGATCGCCCGACCGGTCGCGGGATCGAAGAAGTGCAGCCGCTTAGTATCCGCGACGAGCCGCAGTCGATCGCCCTCACGCATCTTCGACTGCGGATCGACTCGCGCAAGAAGCATCGCGTATTTCCCTTCCAGCGGCCCGATTGGCACCCCCTCGTTGGCTTCGGCAGCCACCGGGAAGTGCAGTAGCTCCTCCGACCCGAGCGCCTCCCTCAGGCTGCAGACGCCCTCAAGCGTCCGTCCGGGCCGGACCTCGGCGATGAAGGCCGCATCCTCGAGGTCCTCGGGGCGGATGCCAAGGACGACGTCCTTGCCTTCGTATGCCAACAGCGCCGGGCGCTCGGCGACCAACTCGTTGTCGACTTCGAGGCTGTGGTCGCCGAAGCTGGCGACGAGGCTTCTGTTCGCCCGTGTCAACCGCGCATTCACTATGTTCATCGCCGGCGAGCCGATGAAGCCGGCGACGAACTGATTCGCGGGCCGTTGGTAGACGCGCTCGGGTGTGTCCACTTGCTGAAGCGCTCCGTCTCGGAGCACGGCGATCCGGTCGCCCATCGTCATCGCCTCGGTCTGATCGTGCGTGACGTAGATCGTGGTCACTCCGGATGCGCGCTGGAGGCTGTGGATCTCCGCCCGCACCTGAACGCGCAACTTGGCATCGAGATTCGAGAGCGGTTCGTCCATCAGGAACGCGCTGGGCTCGCGCACGATCGCGCGCCCCATCGCAACCCGCTGTCGCTGGCCGCCCGAGAGCGCACGCGGCTTGCGGTCGAGGTACGGCTCGAGCCCAAGCGTCTCCGCGGCTCGTCGTACTCTTTGCCGCCTCTCCGACCTCCGCACCTTGCGCAGCTTGAGTCCGAAGCCGAGGTTGTCCGCGACGCTCATGTGCGGGTAGAGCGCGTAGTTCTGGAAGACCATGGCGATGTCGCGCTCCTTCGGTGAGATGTCGTTCACCACGTCTCCACCGATAAGGATCGTCCCCTCGCTGATCTCCTCGAGCCCGGCGACCATGCGCAGCGCGGTCGTCTTGCCGCATCCCGAGGGGCCGACGAGAACCATGAACTCGGCCTCGTCCACCTTCAGGTCGAGCAAATCGACCGCACGTGTCCCGTCCGAAAATACCTTCGAGACTCCTTGAAACTCGATTGCAGCCATGTCGGTCCTTTCGGGTCAGCCCTTGATCGCGCCGCCCAGTCCCGAGCCGCGTAGGAAGGAGCGCTGGAAGAACAGGAAGCCCACGATGGGCACTATGCAGGCGATAAACATCGCGGCGAGTAAGACGCCGAGCTCCGTCTGCCCAGCGATCGCCGGCAGTCGTACAGAGATCGGCTGCTTGCTCGCGTCCTGGAGCACGAGGAACGGCCAGAGGAAGTTCTTCCATTCGGCGATGACGGCGAAGACGGAGACGACGCCGAGGATCGGCTTGGACATCGGCAGCACGACCGAGAAGAACAGGCGGACTGGTCCCGCGCCGTCGATCCGTGCCGCCTCGAACAGCTCGCGGGGCAGGTTGTCGAAGAACCTCTTCATGATGATGACGTTGAAGGAGCTGGCGCCGGCGGGCAGCCAGACAGCCCAGTAGCTGTTGATGAAGGAGTGGTGGATCAACGGCGGGTTCACGACCATGATGTAGAGCGGCACGAGCAGCACGACAGCGGGGAGGAAGAGCGTCATGAGCAGCATGCCGGTGACGACGCGCGCATACTTGGGCCGCAGCACCGAGAGGGCGTAGCCTCCGGTGGTGGCGACCGTGAGCTGCACGAGCCAGGAGCCGAAGCAGATCACGACCGTGTTCCAGATGTAGAGGCCCACATGGACACTCTGAGGCGACCAGGCCTCGCGCACGTTGTTCCAGGTTGCGCCGTGCGGGAAGATCGCCATCGGGTTGCTGATGATGTCTTGCGTCGGCGTGATCGTCGCCTTCGCGAGCCAGAGCAAGGGGCCAAGCCCGATGACGACGAGCCCGACGAGCAGGAGCGCATGCACGGCCCCGACTCCCCACTTCACCGATGGACGGTTCCAGTCGCTGGACGAGATCAGGCCCTGAGTGGTCGCCCCCGCGACCGGCTTGCGACGACGACGGATCCGGGGCATTCGGTGCCCCGGGAGCATCAGGCTCTCGCTGCCAACCCTCTCGCTCGACTTCCGACGACGACGGATCCGGGAGGTGATCATTCGGTGCTCCAGGAACGAGTGGCGCGCAGATAGACGAGTGAGAACACGGCTAGGAAGCCGGCCAGCATCAGGCTGAGGGCGGTCGCGGAGCCGTAGTCCCCGCCTAAGGAGTTACCAAAGGCGTAGTTGAAGATGAGCAGCAAGACTGTCAAGGTCTTGTAGTTCGGCCCGCCGCCCGTGAACAGGTACGGCTCGAGGAAGACCTGAGCCGTCCCGATGAGCTGCAGGATCAGCGTCACGAGCATCACGCCGCGAAGCTGCGGCATGGTGATGTGCCAGACCTTCCGCCAAAGCGATGCTCCGTCAACCGAGGCAGCCTCGTAGAGCTCGCTGTTCACGCCGATGAGGGCCGCCAGGTAGATGATCACCGTAGCGCCGGCATTGGCCCAGGTCGACTCCAGCACGAGCGCCGGCATCGCCATCTGCTGCGACGACAGCCAGTAATACGGGCCCAGATGGACCCAGCCCAGAATCGTGTTGAAGACGCCTGTCGAGCTGCCGTCGTAGAACGTCTTCCAGAGCAGCACGGCGACCACCGGCGGGATGACGACGGGAAGGTATGCCAGGACGGCGTAGAGGCCGCGGAGGCGCCGAAGCTCGCTCATCAGCACGCCGGCGACAAGCGGGACCGGATAGCCGAAGATGAGCGCCAGGAGGGCGAAGTAGGCCGTGTTCTTGACGGCGATCGGAAACAGCGGATCGTGGATGACGGTGCGGAAGTTATCGAGCCCCACCCATGTGTACGTGATGAGGTTGGTCTTCTGTATCGAGATGATGACCGTGCGCACCATCGGGTACCACGAGAACACCCCGAAGATGAGCAGGAGCGGCAGGGCGAACAGCAACGTCGTCAGGCCGCCGCCCCGCACCCAGGTGACTGGCGTGTGGTGGCGGCGATGGCGAACCCCTACCCTTCTGGTTTCGCTCGCAGTTAGGTCTACCGTATTCATGCTGTTTCCGGGGAGTTGTCGCCAGAGCAGTCAGCGGGGAGCCTAGCGGCTTCCGTCAAAACCAGTCAGCGGGAAGCCCAAAGGGCTTCCCGCTGACTTTCCAGACTCAATCCGATCAGCTTACTGGTGGGTGGTTGATTGCGGTCTGAGCTGCTTTTTGAGCCGTTTGGAGCAGACTCGTGATGTTTGCGTTCTTGTCCGTGAGGACGGCCTGCACGACTGGGCTGAGGGAAGCGTAGACGCTCTGAGTCGACCAGGCCGGCTCCGGAGCCAGCTTCTTCTTGAAGATGCCGGTCAGGAACGGCTTCATCTGGCTGCGCGGAACGTTGAAGTACGGCTTGATCCACGAGTTCGCCAGGTCGAACTGCTTCTTGTTGAACACCGGGAACGTCGGGACGCCCACCGGCTGCTTGTCTGCGACCAGCGCCTTTGCGTTGACGATGGCCGCCGCCTTAGTGACCAGCGGCTGCTCGTAGAAGAAGTTGATCCACTTCATGCAAGCAGCGAGCTTGGCGGCATTCATGTTCCGCTTGGGAACTGCCACCATCGTGCCACCGCCCATGTTGACGGCGGTCTTGTTACTCGCCGTCGGGATCGGCGCGATGCCGTAGATGCTTGCAGGCATATTGCTACCCTGCACGAGGCTCGTGTAGACGTCCGAGCCACTGATGTACATGCCGACCTGGCCGCCCGCGAAGGCCTGGTTGATCGTGCCCCAATCATGGTTGAAGTTGGAGCCCATCGAGTTGTCCGTCCAGCGCATGGTCTTCAGCCTGTGCAGCGCGTTGATGACGTACTTGTTGCCGGCGATCGTGGCCTTGGCCTTCGTCCCGTGGCCGGTCTCCAAGCGTCCACCGAGGGCATACACGACGGTGGTCAGGATCCAACCGCCGGTGCCGCCGGACGCGGCCATCTCGACGTAGCCGGGCTTGCCGGTCTTAGCAGCGATCTGCTTGGCGGCTTTCCTAATCCCATCCCAGGTTGTCGGAGGCTTGTTCGGGTTGAGCCCGGCCTGCTTGAAGAGGGTGCGGTTGTAGTGCAGCGCCTGCGCATAGGCCGCAGTCGGAATCGCGACGACCTTCTTTCCGACCATTCCCTCTGCGATGACGGGCGGGTTGAACTTCTTGAAGTACGTCAGCTTCTTCGCCAGAGCCGTCAGGTCGGCGATCTGCTTATTGGCGCCCAACGTTCGGGCGTCGGTGAAGGGCACTGGGATCACGTACGGCAGCGTGCCTGCCGCGAGCTGAGCACCAAAGGTGCTTTGTTTCCACTCGAACGGCACGCCCACGACCTTGATGTTCGGGTTCTTCTTCATGAACTGCTTGGCCCGAGTGTTCCACATGGTGAACGCTGCCGACGTACTGCCGGGAATCAGCGATGTCACCTTGATCGTGACCGTTTTCTGGCTCTTGGTGGGAGCGGCGCTCGAGACCGAGGCCGCAACTGCAAGCAGGCTCGCCACCACCACGGCTGCGACGATCCTGAGAGTACGATTGGACTTCATCGTCTTTTCCTTTCTTCCCTCGCACCGATCCGACTGACCGTCAGTGCGGCCCGTCGCCGGGCGGGTTCGGTTCCATGGCCGTGCTTCGCGGCTCGAGGAATGTGATGTACTCGACCGGTCGCCGACTGGGTCCACAGGGATCCTATGCGCCGTCGCCGTCATTCCTGCACGCCTCACGCCAGCAAGCATGACAGATCCTGCAAATCAATGCAAGAGTCAGACGATTGCTTGCAGATTTGCTACTCGCCACCGCAGTTTTGGCCAGACGAGGTGGCCTGCCGTAGCGCTGTCATCGGCAAGCTGAGGGGGAGATTCAGGGCACGGCGGTCTCGATCGACGAGCTGTTCTCCGAGGCAGAGGTCGGTGCCGACGCCTGAGACCACCCTTGCCGGCCGGCCGTGTCCGGATGGGTTTCCTCTCCGCATGCATTAGGCTTGCCGCATGGCGCGCAGGCTGGCCGAAGTGGCGAAGTACACACACGTCAGCGAAGCTACTGTCAGCCGCGTCCTCAACAGGAAGCCCGGGGTCTCAGAGGCGACACGCGCGGCGGTGCTGACAGCGCTCGACGTTCTCGGCTACGAGCGGCCGACTCACCTTCGCGGTAACCGCCCGCGTCTGGTCGGGCTCGTCCTTCCCGAGCTCCAGAACCCCATCTTCCCAGCCTTCGCCGAGGTCGTGGCCGACGCGCTGGCGAAGCATGACTTCACGCCCGTTCTCTGCACGAGGACCGGGGGAGGAATCGCGGAGTCCGCGTACGTCGAGCTGCTGTTGGCCCAAGAGGTTTCGGGCTTGGTCTTCTTCGGCGGCCAGTACCACGAGGCCGAAGCCAACCACGATCACTACCATCGGCTCCACAATCGCGGTCTGCCGGTGGTCCTGATCAATGCCGCGTACGAGGACATCGGCTTTCCGCGAGTGTCGGTCGACGATCGCCATGCCGTCGACCAGGCGCTGCGACACCTCGTCTCGCTCGGCCATGAGCGGATCGGTCTCGTTCTCGGGCCTGCCGACCACGTGCCCTCCGCTCGCAAGCTCGAGGCCTTTCAGGCCTCTGGGCGGATGCCGGAAGGCTGGGACGACGGGTTCGTCGCACGAACGCCGTTCTCGCTCGCCGGGGGACAGGCTGCGGGCACCACGCTGATCGAGAGGGGCGCCACCGGCATCATCTGTGCCAGCGACATCCTGGCGCTTGGCGTCATCCGGGGTGCCCAGAGGTTGTCCTTGGACGTGCCCGGCGACGTCTCGGTCATCGGCTTCGACGACTCCTTTCTGATGAGCTTGACCGATCCTCCGCTGACCACTGTGCGCCAGCCGCTCACCGAGATGGGCCTGGCAGCCATCGCCCTGCTGCTGACCCAGATCAACGGCAGTGGGGTCTCTTCCGAAGAGCTCTTCTTCGAGCCAGAGCTCGTGGTGCGCTCGTCGACCGCGCCGGCTCGCGAGGCCAAAGGTGAACGTAGGCGGGCAGGCCTGCCGAGCAATCGCCTAACGGCCTGATCTCGGGGGTGTTTCCTCTTCCTCCACTCAGCCGCCCGTGCTGAAAGCGCTTGCGGGTTTTTGCTCTATAGTTGCAAGCATGGCGCGCCGTCTTTCGGAGATCGCGACGAAGGTTGGGATGAGCGAGGCTACGGTGAGCCGCGTTCTGAACGGCAAGCCCGGCGTCTCCGAAAGCACCCGCGCGGCTGTGCTGACGGCGCTCGACGTGCTCGGCTACGAGCGGCCGACGCAGCTGCGAGGCGAGCGCGCTCGCCTGGTCGGGCTCGTTCTTCCGGAGCTCCAGAACCCGATCTTCCCGGCTTTTGCCGAGGTTGTTGCCGACGCGCTGGCCAAGCGCGGCTTCACTCCGCTCCTCTACACGAGGACGATAGGAGGAGTGTCGGAGGCAGCGTACGTCGACCTTCTGCTGCAGCACCAGGTATCGGGTGTGATCTTCGCAGGCGGGCTCTACGCGTATGCCGAGGCTTCCCACAAGCACTACGGACGCCTGGTGACTCGCCGGCTGCCGACGGTGCTCGTGAACGCTTCGGTGGACGCTCTCACCTTCCCGCATGTCTCGTGCGATGACGCAGTTGCTGTCGAGCAGGCGCTCGGTCACCTGCGAGCTCTTGGCCACGAGCACATCGGTCTCGTTCTCGGCGAACCGGATCACATGCCCTCGAGGCGCAAGCTCGCCGCCTTCGCCGCGCAGCACGACGGAGAGGACATCGCCGACCGCGTGGAGCATACGATCTTCTCGCTCGAAGGCGGGGACGCCGCGGCGGAAATGCTCATGCGACGCGGCATCACGGGCCTCATCTGCGCAAGCGACGTGCTCGCGCTAGGCGCCATTCGGGCTGCGCGGCGGCTTGGCCTGGAGGTGCCCGACGACGCGTCGGTCATCGGCTTCGACGACTCCGCTCTCATGAGCTCGATGGATCCGGCCCTTACGACCGTACGGCAACCGATCGGTACAATGGGCCGCGCCGCCGTGTCCCTCCTGGTGGGGCAGATCGAGCGGACTACCGTGCCGGCGCAGGAATTGCTCTTCGAGCCCGAGCTCATCGTGCGAGCATCCACGGCGCCGCTCCGCGATCGCCAGCACACCGTGGCCGCTTCCTCAGTCTAGGAAGCCGCCGGTCGGAGCAAGTGCCGGTCCGCAAGGGCTTGTTTTGGCTTTGCAAGCTTCTGCGACTATCTTTCAACTCGGTGCCCGTCGAACGACTGGCCGATCCCGAGGCGCGCTCGGGAAGACCCAACTCCCAGAATCCACTATCTAGCTGTCGCACCCACACACGTTGTGAACGGCTGAGAGGACATCTAGCTAGCCGATGGCCGAGATCGAGCACCGCGGGCCGCGAAACGACTCTCGATCGCACCTCTCCAGCTGCAGCAAGCGGCTGGCGGTACAAGCGTGGGCGCCCAGCGGGGGTGGGCGTCCAGGGCGACGGCACTCTCCACCGTCGCGCTCATGGACTGTAGAGCGCACGCGAGGCTACTCCCACACCCTGGAAGGGCTTCGAGCGCGAACGCCGCGAGCAGCTCGGGGTCGCGAGGATGAGTTTTCCCACTCCTCTCATCCTCGCGACCCTCGTCCCCCGTCCGATCGCGCGGGCAGACTCTTCGGCAGATGCCTGCGACGCCCCGCGACGAGTTGAATCCTCGCAGCGGTTTTCGCCGCTCGGCGCGGTCGCTACCTGACCAGGCGAGGCAGGGGTAGACGAGGCATGGGTGGGCGAGGTGTCCCCTCGATCGCAAGGGAGTCGATCGGAAGCACGCCGACAGGTCAGGCGGTCGATCGCTACACGCTGACGAGCCCCTCCGGAATGGTGGTCAAGGTGATCACCTACGGCGGGATCATCCAGGAGATCCTGCTCCCTGATGACGAGGGGCAGTCGGTGAACGTCGTCCTCGGCTTCTCGACGCTGGACGAGTACGTCAGGCTCAACAGCCCGCGGCAAGGGGGCGGCCCCCACTTCGGCGCGATCATCGGCCGCTACGCGAACCGGATCGCGAACGGGAGCTTTGCCCTCGATCGAACCACCTACCGGCTCCCTGTCAACGATCCCCCGAGCACGCTGCACGGTGGCCTGGAGGGCTTCGACAGCAAGGTCTGGACGGTGGTCGTATCTGAGTCGAGCCGCCGCGACGTCAGGCTCGGGCTTCACTACACCAGCCCCGACGGCGAAGAAGGCTTCCCCGGCACGCTCTCAACCGACATCACCTACGCGCTCGCGGACGACAACTCGCTGCGGATCGACTACCGCGCGGAGACCGACAGGGACACGATCGTGAACCTCACGAGTCACACCTACTGGAACCTCGCGGGCGAAGGGTCGGGCACCATCCTCGACCATCTGCTCAGGCTCGACGCCGAGCGCTTCGCGGTGATCGACTCGGACCTGATCCCGACGGGTGGCCTCGAGCTCGTCGCCGGCACACCGCTCGACTTCAGCAAGCCGACGCGGATCGGCGATCGCATCAAGGATCAGTTCAAACAGATGCGGATCGCGCGGGGGTACGACTTCAGCTACGTGCTGAAGGACTCCGACTCCCCGGCGCTCCTGCCGGCCGCCCACGTGGTCGAGCCGACGACCGGACGTACGCTCGACGTCTACACGACCGAGCCTACGATCCACTTCTATTCGGGCAATTTCCTCGACGAGACACTCAGAGGCACCGGCGGGGGCATCTACCCCCAGAGGGCGGGCTTCGCCCTCGAGACGCAGCACCTGCCGGACTCGCCGAATCATCCAAGCTTCCCCGAGACCGTCTTGCGTCCGGGCCAAGTGCTCAGGTCGACGACGATCTTCCGTCTTTCTTTGCCGAGCTAGGCGCTCTGCACCAAACAGCCCAGCGCCAGCGAGGCGACCTGGTCGCTCTGCACGAGCGGAGCTCCCACGTACCTGAGCCACAGCGTCAGGCTCTCCAATCCGAGAGCGAGCACAATCCGCCCGCCAGCGCTCGAGGAAGGTAGCGCATGATCAGCGCGAGACCAAGCAGGGCGAGTCCGACCACGAGCGGGTCGAGCGCCTGTGTGCCCTCGTTCGGGAGGATCGCTCGCTCGAACTGCTCCGGCTTGGTGCCGCCGCGGTTGAACGGGACGAGACAGCCGGCAAGAACAAGGAACCCGCTTGCCGCGAGCGGAAAGCGCTCCGGGCCACTCTCCCCTCCCAGGCGTATGCCAGCGAGCTGCGCGAGTCGCATTCCAATCGGGATCAGCGCAAACGCCGCTGCTGGGACGAGGCAGAAGACGAGGACGCTGTCGAGCCGTACAGGATCCCCCTTCGCCGTAATCACCCGTCCCAGCAAGCCGAGGTACTTGGCTGAGCCGGCGACTCCAGATGCGATCAGAAGGCCGGCAGCTAGCTGGAAGCGCCGGCGTGCTGCGAGCACCGTAGCCGCGACGACCATGAGCAGGAGCGCGGCTGGCGAGAGCGCAGTGAGCGAGCCGCCCTCTGAGTCGGGCAGCGTGCCGAAGAAGGGGCGCAGCCAGGAGCGACCGCCGCGGTGATGGTCCCATGGATAGACGAGGCCGAGCGTGAGCAGGAAGCTGCAGGCGACAAGGGCAGCCAGCAGGCGGGAGGGCAGGCGCTCGAGGAGATCGGCGACCAGAACCGCCTTGACCTGGGCCGGTCGCGCATCACGTTAAGAATCGGTCAAGGCTGACGTCGGATCCGGTCAGCCCAAGCTGTGCTCCTGGTCGCTCTGGCAGCGAGAAGCTGGCCTGGATCAGAGCCCTGAGCGCGACTCGCTCAGGGATCGATGGCCCGGTCGACGACGGAGAGCGTCAGCAGCTCGAGGAGGCTCGGAACAACCACATCTGCGTCCTTGAGGACCGCGGGGCGTCCGATGCCGACGGCGCCCATCCCGGCGCGCCGCGCGGCCTCGATCCCGGCCTCGGCGTCCTCGAAGACGACGCAGCGCTCTGGCAGGACGTTCAGCGTCTGCGCGGCGAGCACGAAGACCTCGGGATCCGGTTTCGCCCGCTGGACCTTGCGACCGTCGATGACCACGTCGAACAGGCTGGCGATCTGCAGGTGCTCCAGGATCAGCGGGGTGTTCCGGCTCGCCGACCCTATTGCGGTCTTGACGTCCCTCGATTGGAGATGTCGGACGTATTCCGCGGCGCCCGGCAGAATCTCGCTCGTGTTCATTCGCGAGATGTACTCGACGTACCAGGCGTTCTTGCGATCGGCCATCTCCTGCCGTGTCGGCTCGTCCGCGCTGATGTCGCCGATCTCCAAGAGGATCTCCAGCGAGCGCATGCGGCTGACGCCCTTCAGCCGCTCGTTGTCCGTTTCCGTGAAGTCGAAGCCATGCTCGCGGGCGAGCCGCTTCCAGGCGAGGTAGTGGTACCTCGCAGTGTCGACGATCACGCCGTCGAGATCGAAGATGGCGAGCTCCATGCAGCCGATCACGACAGGGCCGCCGTCTCATGCAGCGAGATCGTGAGCGGCCCAGTCTCGGGCAGCGTGTACGACCGCTCTCCATCGTGGACGACGATCCGGCTCTTGGCGAGCGGCTCGACGGCTTCGACGACCACCTCGTCGTGGCCTACTGTGAGCACGAGCTTATGGCCGCGATATGTGAGTGGCAGCCGCACGCGTGACCAGTGCCGCGGCAGGCTCGGCGCGACGGTGATGCTGCCGGCGGAGCACCGGATACCGCACAGGCCGAACACCGCCGACATCCAGGCGCCGCCGTTCGCGGCAGGGTGCGTGCCCGCAATGTAGAGCGTCCCCACGTACTGCTTGCCCTTACCGTCCAGGTCGATCGACGCGGTCTTCATGAAGTAGTCGTACGCCGAGTCCATCTTGCCGATCTCCGAGGCGACGAGCGAGTACGCGCACGAGCTGAGGCTGGACCCGTGCTCCGTCCGCGGCTCGTAGAACTCCCAGTTGGCCGCCTTGACGTCTCTCGAGTAGGCGCCGCGGAACAGGTAGAGCCCGAGGACGACGTCCGCCTGCTTGGCGATCCGAGTCGTCGTTGCCAGGCCGTTGCCGCCGCCCAGGTACTCGTGGGGATGGAGCTTGCGGCCGAGGAGCTCCGGCAGCGAGACGTCCTCGAGCGCCATGTACCCGTCGAACTGCGGGATGAGCGAGGTTTGTGGATCCGGCTCTGGGCGGTAGAGACGGGGAGCGATCTGACGGATCGTCTCGAGGTCGTTCTGGAAGTCGAGCCGGCGAAGCAACGCTTGGGCTTCGGCCGGGTGCCCCTCCTGCAGGTACTCGTTGACCCGCAGGCACACGTCGAAACAATGTCCGGCCATCCAGTTCGTAAACGCGTTGTTGTTCACGCGCTCGTGGTATTCGTCCGGGCCCGTCACGTCGAGGATCTCGTAGCGGCCCTTGTCGTGGTTGTAGTACGAGCACGTCAGATAGAAGCGAGCGCACTCGTAGACGATCTCGGCGCCACCGTCAAGCAACACGGAGTCGTCGCCGGTGACGGCATAGTAGTCCCAGATCGCGTACACGACGTCTGCGCTGATGTGGTACTGCTTGTCGCGAAAGTAAGTCCGCATCGGGCGGTTGGTGAAGACGTCGGTGACGTTGAAGAGAGTGCAGGCGTCGTCACCCGTGTCCTGGCTCTCCCAGGCGTAGAACGCGCCTCGGAAGCCGTACTCGCGTGCCTTGCGACGTGCCGCGTCGAGGGTGTGGTAGCGGTACAGAAGGAGGTTGCGGGCGATCTCCGGGAAGGTATGTGTGAAGAAGGGCAACATGAAGGTCTCGGTGTCCCAGAAGACCGCGCCCTTGTACACCTGACCTGACAGCCCGCGCGCCGGGATCGACACGTTCTGCGCGTGGGTGGGGGCCACCGAGAGTAGGTGATACATGCTGAACCGCAACGCGCGCTGCGCAGCGTCGTCGCCGTCGATCTCGATCCCGCAGTCGCGCCAGCGCTGGTCCCAACGCGCGACGTGCGCCGCGAGCAAAGCGTCGAACCCCTGCGCGGCGGCATCCCGACAGGTGCGCTGCGCCGCGGCCAGCGGATCCGCACCGTCGAGACCGGTGTGGATCGCGACGATCTTGGTGAGCACGCGCGGCTTGCCGGGCTCCAGCGACAGCTGAAGGTCGTGCCAGATTTGCTTCTCTTCCCGGCTCCAGCCCGTCTGGCCGCCGTCGCCGGTCAGCCGCTCAACGACCGCGATCGGCACGAGGCGTTCGTGCGTGCACGCGGTGAGCGCGAGGGCGCCCTCATCGAACGACGATCCGAACTGCTCCAGGTGAGGGCCGTTCAGGTCCCAAACCTCGCCGTCGATCCCCGTCACCACGCGAAGCGTGCAAGGCTGCGCGGCCTCGACCGTGTATTCGAAGCAGATGAGGTGCGGCTCCGCCAGGCTGGCAAAGCGACGCGCGGCGACTGCGATCGTGCAGCCGTCGCCAGTAACGAATGTCGTCCGGCGCTCGTGCACGGCCTGCCGAAGGTCGAGCGTCTGCTCGTGGCTCGCGACGTCGCTCGACAGCGCGTGCAGCGGCCGACCCTGGTACTCGAGGCGCAGGTAGCCCGGGTTCGGGAGGTTCACGGGCTCGCGCCAGAGATCGCCCACCTTGTCGTACAGCCCGGAGACGATCAGCGCGACCTTCTGCTCGTGCGTGTACTCCTCGAGCGTTCCCCGATAGCCCAGATAGCCGTTGCCGACGAGGAACGAGCTCCCCAGCCGATCCACGACGTCCCGATCGAGCGGGCTCGTCTCTGTGATCCGCCAGGCCGTTCCGGCCGCGACGGGCCCATCGTCACCGTCCAATGGCGCCGGACTACGCCCCGCGGTCTCGTCCAGGTCGCCCGTCGCTTCAATCGATAGCTCCCGTCGCATTACGCCAGCGCACCGTTCGCGGCTACCGTCAGGCCGGCTTTCCCGACGGTCTCGAGCCGCCCCCGCACGACCGCGCTGACCGGACCACCCTCCAGCACTTCGAAAACGGCCTCGCTCTGCGTGACCGTGACGCGGAGGAGGGAGTCACGATAGACGATCTGGAAGCGGTAAGACTTCCAGTGGCCGGGGATCGTGGGATCGAACGACAGCTCGTCACCGTCCGATCGCATCCCGCCGAACCCGTAAACGATGTTCATCCACGCCGCCGCGATTGACGTCATGTGGATGCCTTCCCGCACGTTCCGATTGTAGTCGTCGAGATCGATCCGCGTCGCGAACCGGAAGAAGTTGAGCGCCTCTTCGTTCCTGCCAAGCTCCGCAGCGAGGATCGAATGGACAGACGGCGAGAGCGACGACTCGTGAATGCAGCGCGGCTCGTAGTACTCGTAGTTGGCGCGCTTCTCCGCGAGGGAGAACGACCGGTTATAGAGGAACATGAACATCAGTACGTCCGGCTGCTTGATCATGTCGTTGCGATAGATGCGATCGTACGACCAGTGGCTGTAGAGCGGAAAGTCTTCGACGGGGATCTCGTCGATGTCGATGTGCGGGAGATCGAAGAAGCCCTCGTGCTGTTCGTAGAGCTGTGTCTCCGGGTCGTACGGGATGAACATCGCGTCCGCCATGGCTCGCCAGTTCGCAAGTTCCTGGTCACTACAGCCGAGCTGCTCGAAGAGATCGGCGCGCCGGTCGGGACACGCCTCCGCCATCTCGGCGAGGACGTCCAGGGCGTACAGGAACGTCCGCTTCGCCATGAGGTTCGTGTAGCAGTTGTTGTTGACCATCATCTGGAACTCATCCGGCCCCATCACTGCGTAGTAGCCGAAGCGATGACGCCGGGGCGACCACTGGCCACGACTAGCTAGGAAGCGGCAGATCTCGACGAGTAGCGTCGCCCCCTCGACATAGAGGAGGTCGGTGTCGCCGGTGATCTTCGCGTAATGCCAGAGTGCGTACGCGACGGCTGTCGTCGATTGGAGCTGGAGGCTGGCGTGCTGCCAGAGGGTGCAGCTCTCCGTTCCATCGGACGTGGCGATCGGGAAGCAGGCACCCGCGCAATCCAGGTCGCGAGCGCGCTCGCGAGCCTGCGGCAGTGTGCGGTAACGAAACTCGATGAGTGAACGTGCCGTGGCCGGGTTGCTGAAGAGGTAGAACGGCAGACAGTACGTCTCGGTGTCCCAGAACGCATTGCCGTTGTACGCCTCTCCGGAGAGGCCCTTTGCCCCGATGTTCGAGCCGGGCACGACGCCGCGATACGTCTGGTGGAGCTGAAACAGGCAGTAGCGGATTCCCTGCTGCGTATCGGGATCACCGTCGATGATGATGTCGGAACGGTCCCAGAAGTCCCGCCAGCAGGCTGCGTTCGACGCTGCGGCCACTTCGTAGGTCACACCGCGGAGGGCGTCGAGCCGTTCCTGGCCTCGCTCCCAAACCGCTTTCGGAGCCTCGCCTGGATGCTGCCCTGGAACGAGAACGACGAACCTGTCGGCATGCCGTTCGCGTCCCTGCTCCAGCTCGAGCGAGAAGTGGCAACCGACGGATTTATCCGCCGTGATCGCCTCCAGCCCTTCGGCGTCCACGCCGCGGACCTCGAAGCCGGCGAAGAGCGGGTGCTTCGTGTTCTTCGTGACTCCAAGGGCGGCGTACCGTTCGCCGTGCGCCGACTTTCGCGGACACTGCCAGAAGTTCGTGCGATAACTCTCATGGACACAGGAGAAATCGAGCGCGAGCGTGACCCGCACGGGGCCCGAGAAGTTGAGCGGCTTCAGCGAGACCCGCTGGAGCCCAAGCTCACGCGTCTCCATGCTGAGGAAGCGCGAAAACGATACTCGGAGTTCCTGGCCCTGCTTTGTCTTCCAGACGAACTCACGCCGCAGCACTCCTGTCCGTAGGTCGAGCTCTCGACGGAATCCGTCAAACTGAACGCAGTTCAGATCGAGCGTCTCGCCTGCGAGCTCGATCCGCGTGTGCAGCCAGTCGACGGTGTTCACCATGAAGCAGATCCGGTTCGAGATCCCCTTGTAAGCGATCGGCTCTTTGAGGAGCCGTTCCTCATTGACGCCGTTGACATAGCACCCAATGAGAGTGTCGCCCGAATACCCCTCGTCCATATACCCGCGGACACCTATCTGCTCGTTGGCGAGCGAGAAGAGAGATTCGGAGGCGCGACTTCGCTCGGGGTGGAATCCCTCTTCGATCAGCCTCCAAGGATCGACGACCAGGTACTGGTCTGCTGCTTTTCCCATCTCGGTTCTCCGCGTTTCGTATTCGCGCGACTCAACGTCGCGCCTGACTTCGGCGCGTTGGCCCCCTCCGCGCTCCTCACTTCCTAGGTTTTTACCCCGACGCCGATCGTGACGCGGCTTCCGTCGGGTCGGCGTCTGGTCGTGCTCGGGCGACATCGGGGTAATGACAGTGACTGTCGTGCGGTGACCAAGGCCACCGCACGACAGATGCCCTTATGCGCGACTCACCACGGCGACGGCGCCGGTGGTGGAACGACCGCCGGGCGATCGTTGCACGTGATTGTGTTCGGCAGCTCCCACGGAGCGAGCCAGGGGCCCGTCGTGCCGCCGCCATCGTTGCCACCCAGGTCGATCACGGAGAACTCCGAGCCTGCGGACGTGAAGTGGAACGAGCCGCAGTTGTTGATGCCGACCGCTCCGACGTTTCGTGCATCTACGTTCTGGAACGTCGCGGAGCCCGCGGCGCGGGCGCTCAGCACCGAGGTGCCCGTTCCGTCCACGTGGATGTCCTTGAAGTGCACGTTCGTGATGTTGTAGAGGTCCTTCACCGACCATTCCGAGACGATCATGATCGCGTTGTAGGTGTTCTGGAGGAAGTTGTCTCCCACGACCTCGATGTCGGCGTTCAGGGAGCCCTCGAGCGCATAGAGCCAGATCGCGCCGAGGCCGATGTTCCAGTTGAGCTCGAGCGTTCCCGCCCGGACGGTAGTGTTGTTCGTGAACTTCAGGAAGCCGGTGAACGGCGTGCTTCCGAAGCGCTGGCCCGCGTGCAGGGCGCTGCCCTCACGGATCGGGTCGGCCACGATGTTGTTCGAGACCGTGTTGTCGCGACCGCCGTAGATCGCGATCCCGTTCGCGAGCGTTGGCGTCTGGACGGTGTTGTGGTCGAAGGTGTTGTTCGCGTCCTCGTCCACCGCCACGGACGAGACGTTGTGCGACCACATCGCCATCGCGTCGTCGCTCGTGTTGCGGAAGAACGAGTTCTCCACCCTGGAGTTCGTGACGCCGCGGCGGAAGTTGATGCCGTCCGCAATGACGTCGGCCACGATCGTGTTCTTCACGGCGAGGTTGTTCATGGGCCCGTCGAACCAGAGCCCCACCTTCGTGTGATGGATGTAGAGGCCGTCGATCGTCGAGTTGCTCATCGCGCCGCCGACGCCGTTGACCTGGTCGGTGTCGATGCGCTCGCGAACGTCACCCTCGATCGCGAAGTCCGAGAGGTGGACGTTCGTGCTACCGCCCTCCTCCACGTACTTGCCATAGAAGCCGGGGCCGGTGTGGATCGAGCCGTCCGGCAACGGTGCGGGGAGGGTGACCTGATGACCGAAGACGATCGACCACCAGTTGCCGGCACCCTGGACCGTCACGTCGTCGACGACGATGTGACGGTTCACCTGAAACTGACCCTTCGGGATATACACCGACTTGTGGTGGGCTTTGGCGAAGGCGATTGCGGCGTCGAAGGCGTTCGCGGAGTCCCTCCGCCCGCTCGGGTCGGCGCCGAAGCGCACAACCGAAACCGACCTTCGTGGCTTGTTGGTAGGTGGCGCTACCTGCTCGAAGTCCACGAGATCGACCACGGTCCAGGCTGCGTTCGTATTGCTCGGCACCGTGAATCTGACCGTGTCGCCGGCCTTGTATGTGTGATCGAGCAGCACGCGCTGCTCGTCATAGAAGTGCATCGGCCGGAACGGCGTCGCGAACGTCGGCGTCGGGCTGGTGAAGGCCGGAGCGCACGCGCACTCGGTGACCCACCAGTCCGGATGCAGCAGGCCTGCGTTCGGATCGTTCGAGAACGGATACTGGTTGTAGAGCCACGAGTACTTCGAGGTCAGCGTCAGCGTCTTCGCACTTTTTCCGTTCACCGACAGCGCGATCGGGGCGTCGATTCCCCCTCCCGCCGGCGCATCAGGGATGCTGGAGCGGATTGTGAGCGCGTTCGCGGGCCGGGTCAGCGTGAACTCGACGTACTGGCCCGGTGCCGAAAGCTGGACTGCCTGCCGACCGGAGGCCTCTCCTGCGAGCGTGTAAGCGGCCGTATCGAAGCCGATGACGGATCCATTCGTGCGCGCGTTCTCCGCCTCTTGCTCGACGAAGTTGACACTCGCTCCCCGCCCAGCTGTCAGTGCCGGGTCGATCGCAGCGACGGTACCTCCTGGCCCGGGACCTGCCTTTGCGGCGGCGGCCGTCGCTACGATCGCGACCATCGAGACGACGAGCGCCAGCATGGAAACTGGCGCGATCCTTCGAAGCCAGCGGCCAAACGCTCGGTCGCGGCTTATATAAATGCGGCGATAAGCCATCGTGGTTCCTTTCGTGTGTTCAGGCTGGCGCTCTCGGTTGTCGCCGGTCTAGCAAAAATAAAACGATCTTGAACCATAACAGGCCTCGTCATTGCAAGAACCCGACAGAAGGCTGCTAGAAGTTGGCCGCGACCTTCGCAGGCGGCGTTTTGGTGTGGTGGTAACCCATGCCGCTAGCCTGGATCGCCACGTCGTTCGCCATGATCCAGCGTGTGATCGTGAACGAGCCCTGGTGGGATCAGACCGTCCGGCTTGCGGCCACGTTCGAACCGATGCTGCCGATATATGCGACATGATCCAACCTCTCCCCAACACGCGTCCGTCCAGATTCGTTAGTGAATCAGCACGTGCCGCATCCGGCGAAGCGCAAACCACCACGCGACGACTGTCATCCCCACCAAGAAGGCTACGCCGATGACAACATCCGAACCGACGGTGCCGAGTGAGGGACCGCGGACGACATTGATCGAGTGGTAGAGCGGCAGCGCTACGACAAGAACCTGGATCGCACGGGGGTAGACGGATAACGGATAGAACGTCGTGGCGAAAAGGAACATGGGGAGCATCACGAGCTGCACGTACTGGAAATCGTCGACGCCGCGAACGTACGACGCGACGATGAGACCTGCCGGTGCGAACGCGATCGCAATCAGCACCGACATTGGCAGGATCAGCAGAGCGTTCCAGGAGAGCGTCAGGCCAAGCGCGGCCATGATGGAGAGGAAGCCGACGCCCGCGAGCGTACCGCGCGTCGTCGCCCACAGGACCTCGGCGAGCACGATCTCGCGAACGTCTACCGGCGTCGCCAACACGACGTCGTAGAGATTGGTCTGCTTAATGCGGCCGAACGCGCCGAAAATCGTCTCGTTCGTCGACGCGTTCATTACTGCCATGGCGAGGAGCGCCGGCGCGATGTACTGCGCGAACGTGACGTCACTGCGAACTCCCGGGACGTTGCCCACGAGATGGCCGACACCGACTCCCATTGCGAGCAGGTACATCAGAGGCTCGAGGACAGCCGCGACGACCTCAGCCCACCCGTGGCGGTAGACCTTCATCTGACGCTCGAAGAGAGCGCGCGCGCCGATCCAGCCGCGCCGCGCGAGGGCGCCGTGCGTCGTTGCCGCCGTCGTCACGCGTGCAACCTCCGCCGGAACCTCCAGCTCCCCACGACTAGGCCGGCAACGACGAAGAGCAGCAGGTAGCCGAGGTGCACCAGCGACCCGGTCAGCGTCGCCGTCCCGAGGTTGAGCGTTCGGCAGAGCTCCACGCCGTGCCACAGCGGCGACGCGTAGGCCAGCGTCTGCACCCAGTGGGCCTGGGTCGAGAGCGGGAAGAACGTGCCCGACAAGAGGTAGAGCGGCTGGATGACGAAGCGGAAGAACGTCCTAATGTGCCGGAAGTCGCGGACGCCGATCGCCCAGGCCGCGGCCGGCGCGGAGAAGGCGAGGCCGGTCAAGACGGCCGCCGGCACCGTCAGCAGCGACATCCACGACTCCGCCGCGCCGAGGGCGACCTGGATGACGAAGAAGCCGGCGCTGAGGAGCCCGACGCGGACCGAGCTGAAGAGTTGCTGGCCGATCATGATGTCCCGCGGTGACAGCGGCGTGGCGACGGTGTAGGTGTAGCTCCCCGCGGCCTGGGCCTGGAAGAAGACCTGGAAGGCACCGCCCGTGAAGGCCATCTGCATCGCAGAGGCGGCGATCATGCCGGGAGCGAGGAACGAGAGGTAGGAAACCCCGAGCGTGGCGTGGTTGGCATCGACGAGGCGGCCGATGCCGATCCCGATCCCGGTCAGGAAGAGGAGCGGGTTGACGAGGCCGATGACTATCGAGCCGCGCCACGAGCGCCGGTAGACGAGCCATTGGTGCCCGAGCTCGCGCAGCGGGTAGGCGAAGGCTGCGGTCATGGTGGTCAGTCGATCAGCGACCGGCCGGTCAACGTGAGGAACACGTCCTCGAGGGTCGAGCGGCGGACGAGCGCCGTGAGCGGCTCGAGGCCCCGACTGTGAGCCTGCTCGAGCACGGCATCTCCATCGTCTGCGTAGATCAGGACGCGGTCGGGAAGCTCCTCGACACGATGCCGGTCGCCGCGGGCGGGCAGCGAGCGGACCTCGGCGTAGCCCCGCTCCCGGTCATCGTCGGCGAAGCGCAGCTCGAGCACCTCGCGTGTGACGTACCTCTCGATCAGGGCCCGCGGCGAGCCCTCCGCGACGATCTTCCCGTGATCCATGACGACCAACCTGTCGCATAGCTGCTCGGCCTCGTCCATGTAGTGGGTCGTCAGCACGAGCGTGACGCCCCCAGCCTTCAGCGTGAACAGCCGTTCCCACAGCACGTGCCGCGCTTGCGGGTCGAGGCCGGTCGTCGGCTCGTCGAGGAGCAGGAGCTCGGGCTCGTTGACGAGCGCGCGCGCGATCGTGAGCCGGCGCCGCATTCCGCCCGAGAGCTGGTCGACTCTCTGATCGGCCTTCTCCTCGAGTTGGGCGAAGGCGAGTAATCGCTGGGAACGCTCGCGCGCGAGCGACTTCGACAGCCCGAAGTAGCGTCCGTAGACGACGCAGTTCTCCGTGACCGTGAGCTCGCTGTCGAGTGCGTCCTCTTGCGGCACGACGCCGAGGCGCGCGCGGATGCGACTGCCGTCTCGATCGGGGTCGAGCCCGAAGATCTCGAGCGAGCCGCTCGAGCGCGGCGAGACGCACCCGATCATCCGCATCGTCGAGGACTTACCAGCGCCGTTTGGGCCGAGGAAGCCGAACGCCTCGCCCTGCTCGATCTCGACCTCGATCGCATCGACCGCGAGGAACGGCGGCGACCCGCTGCGGCCGGGGTGGATCTTCGTCAAGTCACGCGCACGAACGAGCGCAGTCTTGGCCGGCGCGATCGACGAGACGAGCGCTCCATCATGGTGTGCTCTCAGCGACGGCACTCACGCGATGATACGCAAGGCGACGGAGGCGCTCCTCCTGCAAGCTTCCGATCGGCGTAGTCTGCAGACGATCCGTTACGACGAGTACAGCTAAACGTACTTCCGGTGGGAGAGGGGCGGAATCGCCGCTCGCGCGACAGCCGAATTCGTGCGGCGGCGAGGCTGAAAGAGAGTTCCCGCGCTCGGTCGGTACGATCGGCATGTCTCTGAAGCTGCCCTGGCAGGCCGAGTTTCGATAGTGAAGATCTGGGTGACTGGCAGCCAGACACGTGCCGGGACCTGCGGGGGCTGAATCGGCGTCGCATCGCTGACGTACTGCACCAGCGCGGCGCGGCAAGTCGCACCGAGATTGCTCGAGCCACCGGTATCTTTCGCACCGCAGTCTCGTGGCACCCGACACGCCCGAAGAGCCGTGGGTTGATCGCCGAGATCAGGAACGGCGACCGCAACGACGATCGTCTGACGCGCGGTCGGCACCCGAAGATGCTTCACCACGCGGGCTAGTAGTGCTTTGTTAGTTCCCTGAAGGGACCCGCCTCTGGGCCGCGAACGGCGTCCGCGTAAGCGGTCATCGTTCGGGAGGGAGCGGGATGGAAGCTGCGATCGCCGAGGCTCAGGCGACGGAGGCGCGTGAGCGTTTGGTGGCGTTCGTAGAAGAGGTCGTATCGAGGCTGCCGCACGTCCGCCAGCGGGAGAACGCGCTTGTCTATGTGCGTGGCCTCGTCGAGCATGGGGGCAGGAAGAGCTTGTAGCCGACGCTTCTTCGCCTCGGTGAATCGCCGGCGCGCTACGAGTCTGTGCAGCAGTTTCTCGCCGACTCGCCCTGGCAAGCGAGCTTGCTCATGCGCGCCTGCGCCGAGCGGGTCGCGCCGGAGATCGATGTCACGGCCTGGATCGTCGACGACACGGGGATCAAGAAGGACGGGGATCAAGTGGGACGGGGATCATTCGCCGGGCGTGAAGCGGCAGTACTCCGGCACGCTCGGCAAGATCGACAACTGCCAGGTCGCCGTCAGCGTCCACGTGACGTCGTCGGCATCTTCCCTAACCGCGCCTCGATCATCCGCCTGGTCGGAGCAGTGCTTGCCGAGCAGAACGACGAGTGGGCCGTCGCCCGCCGCTACATGAGCTCCGAGTCGATCGCAAAGGCGCTCACACCGCCCGGTGGTGAGCCCGGGGAGGTGATGGCCACAGCCCAGGCGGCCTGAGTATCAGGCGAGGATGATGCCACGAGCTTCGTACACCACTTGACGGGACGTGTTCAGTGGACGACCAAGTCCGAGTGGGAAGGGTTAATAGAGGTCGCCGACCTCGAGATCGAGGCGCTGTACGGCGGCTTCAACAAGGAGCCCTTCGACGACGATTCGCTCGAGTTCGTCTGGGTCGCACGCAAGCCGTAGCCGGCGATAGTCTCAGCGATCCTGAGAGATCGCCGCTGGCAGCATCCGCGCCACGTCACCGGCGACGACGCCAGCCTGCGGCTCGATCAGCTGCGCCGCACGGCCGTGGGCGACGGCACCTGTGACGGCGGCGAGCCGGGGCTCGAGGCCCTTGGCCAGGAAGGAGACGATCACGCCGGTGAGGACGTCACCCGAACCCGCGGTGGCCAGGGCCGGTGTCCCTTGCTCGCAAACGAGCACCTCGCCCGACGGGTTGGCGACGATCGTGTCGGCGCCCTTCAGTAGCGTCACCGCCGCGAAGCGCTCCGCGCACTCCCGGGCGGCGGCCAGGCGATGCTCGTTCACCCAGGACGATTCCTTGCCCAGCAGCCGCGCCAGCTCGCCGGCGTGCGGTGTCAGCACCACCGGCGAGTGCCACTTCCCGGGCTCGAGGCCGAAGAGGGCGTCGGCGTCCACCACCGCCGGCAGCGTCGTTTGCTCGAGCAACTCGCGCACGAGTGCCCGCGTCCCTTCCGTGCGCCCGATCCCCGGACCGAGCGCGAGCGCCTGGGCGCGCGACTCGAGCTCGGCGATAAGCGGCAGCGCCTCGGTTGTAAGGTGCCCACTCGCGTCCTCGGGCGCCGGGCGCTTGACGGCCTCGACCAGGTTGAGCTCGACCGGAGGAAGCAGCGAGCGGGGAACCACAACGGTGACGTAGCCGGCATCGGCGCGGAAGGCCGCCTCACCGGCAAGACAGACGGCGCCGGAGAGACCAGGCGAGCCGCCGACCACCAGCACCGATCCGGCGCTGAACTTGGTGTCGGATTCCTTCCGCCTGGGAAGCGCCGAGAGCAACCCGGGACCGGCCAGCCGGCAGGCGGTCTCGCCGCCCGCGAGACCGATGTCGACGATCTCCAGCTCGCCGCGGTGGAAGCGACCGGGCGCCACGACATGCCCAACCTTGCGCGCATAGAAGGTCACCGTCAGCGCCGCTTCCACCACCGCGCCGGCCACCTCTCCCGTCGAGGCGTCCACGCCCGAGGCGATATCGACCGAGACGATCGGCACGCCGACCGAGTTCATCTGCTCGATCAGGGCGGCGGCATCGACGCGCGGCGCGCCGGAGAAGCCGGTGCCGAAAAGCGCGTCCACGATCACATGCGGATCGTCCCACTCCCGTTCTCCGTTTCTCGCCTCGACGACGTGCACTTCGCGCCCCCGCGAGCGCAAGACATCGGCCGCCACCAGCCCGTCGCCGCCATTGGAGCCCGCACCGCAGACAACCGTGTAGGCCTTCGCGTCTGGGAAGCGGCGCAACGCCGCCTCAGCTGCGGCCGTTCCCGCCCGTACCATCAGCTCGCGCATCGAGTCGGGATAGCCCGGGTAGGCCTCCTCGACCGCACGCATCTCGTCAGAGGTGAAGAGCGGCTCGAAGGCAGATAGGTCGTTCACTTCTACTCCTCTTCCTCGATTGACAGGATCGCAACCGCCGCGGCCATACCCTTGGAGTGGGTCATCGAGAGATCGACCTGCTCGACTCCCATCTTCTCTGCCCAGGCTTTCGTTTGACCCGAGAGTGAGACGCTAGGGCGCGGGCGCCCGACGATCTCGATCTCCTTCCAGGTGAAGCGCACGCCGCAACCAAGCGCCTTGCCAACCGCCTCTTTGCCCGCGAAGCGCGCCGCGTAACTCTGCGCCGGGTTGGCACGCGAGTCGCAATCGCCGCGCTCGGCCTCGGTGAAGCAGCGCTCGCAGAAGCGGGGGCGCTCGAGTGCCGAGCGAATTCGCTCGATCTCGATCAGGTCGAGACCGACCCTCAGCGCTGCGCCGCCAGCCATTCGGGAAAATCCGCGATCGACGAAAGAAGTACAGTCGGACGCTCCCGCGAGCGCTCGTAGACATCGGGACGGAACTTGCCCGTGCGCACGAGCACGGTGCGTATCCCGTGCAGCTGAGCGCCGCGAATATCCGACTCGATGTCGTCGCCGACCATCCAAGCCTGACCCGGATCGGAGTCGACGGCTTCGAGAGCGGCGGCGAAGAAGGCGGAGCTCGGCTTGCCGAGCACGGTCGCGTGCATTCCCGCCGCGTACTCGAGCCCGGCGACGAAGGCGCCCGAGTCGAGCAGCGGCCCGTGCTTTGTCTGCCACCACGGGTTCTTGTGCAGGCAGAAGAGCTCGGCTCCCGCTTCGAGCTCGGCGAAGGCACGAGCCAGGTTCATGTAGGAGAAGACGCGTCCCGTCTCTTCGGTCTCGTCCGCGCCGCCGAGGAGCACGGCATCGGCGCTCTCACCGACCAGCTCGATTCCCTTCAGATCCTCGACGATCGCCGACATCGTCAGCGCCAGCACGCGGCGGCCGGCGAGCGCCCGAGCGGCGGCCCGCGGAGTCGTCTGCAGCTCCTCCTCTTCGACGTCGAATCCGTTCGAGCGCAGCAATTCGGCCAGGCGAGCGCGCGGACAGGTGGTGTTGTTGGTTAGGAAACGCAGCCTGTGACCGGCCTCGCGCAGACGGCGAACGGCGCCGGTGGCCCCCGAAATCGGCTCGTTCGAGACGCTGAGCACGCCGTCGATGTCGATCAGGATCGCGGCCACGTAACCGAGTCTATTGGTCGAGCGCGATCGGCGAAAGTGGGCGGACTGCTGCCACAGTCGCTATTTCTCCAGCTTCCGGCGCCACTCCTTGGCATATCAAGAGCGACGAAGAACGCCGAGCCGGGGCGGCTGGCGCAATGCCGTCGCCCCTCGACTCGAAGCTCGTCTGGTCTCAGCCGCTCGACTTCGCCTTCGCCGCTCCCTGCTCGGTTTGACTGAAGCGCTCACCGGCCTCGGTGACGAAACCGGCGGCGATCAGCTCCCGTAGCGCGCTGCGAACCCGATATAGCGGCATCCCCGTGCTAGCAGCCACGTCTTCCGCGGTGGAATCCGTCTGCACGGCCGCGAGCATCAACCTGCCCGAGGTGCTGAGCGTCCCGTCCGGCCTAACGCATGCCATCGGCGTCCACCCCCTAGAGCGACTTCTTGCAGAGGTACCAGTCGACGCACTCCAGGCCTTCGCCGACTCGTTCGTCCGCGAGCTCGGTCGTACTCGGGGCCGGCACGACTACCTTATCGCCGGGTCGCCAGTTGGCCGGAGTCGCAACCTTGTTCGCGTCGGCGGTTTGCAGCGCATCGATGAGGCGAAGAATCTCGTCCATGTTGCGGCCGGTCGAGAGCGGGTAATAGATCATCGCTCGCAGGATGCCCTTCGGATCGATGACGAAGACGCAGCGGCTGGCCTCGGTCTTGCTCTCGCCGGGCATGACCATGCCAAAAGCGGTCGCGACCTTGCGATCGAGATCGGCGATGACCGGGAAGGGGATCTTCACACCGGTCTTCTCCTCGATGTTCCTGACCCAGGCGATGTGCGCGTAGAGGCTGTCGATCGAGAGACCGATCAGCTCGCAGCCGCGCTTCTGCAGCTCTGGGTAAATCTCAGCGAAAGCAATGAACTCGGTCGTGCACACCGGCGTGAAGTCGGCCGGATGGGAGAAGAGAATCAGCCAGCTGCCCTCGAAGTCGGCCAGCTTGAGCGCGCCATGAGTAGTCACGGCATCGAAAGCGGGCGCCGGCTGATTGAGACGCGGAAGTCCGATGCGAGCCTCCGGTTCCTCGAGCATCGTCATCAACTACCTCCTCGATCGTGGGTAACGGCCTCCCCATCGACCTGTCTCGGGTCTCCGAAGGTGCTTGTCGCTCTCCACCGTTTCCGCGATCGAGCCTGCCGAAACATGCTCGATCCTGAATAGGACGAGGCGGCAGAAAGCACGGGACCGTTCTCAATCCGTGCGAGGACACGAGCCGAGGCGCGGCTCGATGCCGGCGACTACTCGACCGTGACCGTCTTCGCCAGGTTCCGCGGCTGATCGACGTTTAGGCCGCGCAGGCGAGCGATCCGGTAGGCGAGTAGTTGTAGCGGCAGCACGGCCAGCACCGCCTGCAGGTACTCGTTCGTCTTGGGGACGTAAATGACATCGTCGGCGTGGTGCTGGATGTCCTCGTTGCCGTCGGTAGCGATGGCGATCACCTGAGCGCCGCGGGCGCGCGTCTCCTGAATGTTCGAGACAACCTTGTCGTAGACGTGCGAGTCGGTGGCGATGCAAACGACCGGGGTCTCGGAGTCGAGCAACGCGATCGGGCCGTGCTTCATCTCGCCAGCCGAGTAGGCCTCGGTCGGAATGTAGGAGATCTCCTTCAGCTTGAGCGCGCCCTCGAGGCAGATCGGCAGACCGATGTTGCGGCCGAGATAGAGGAAGAAGGGCTTATCGAAGTGGCGCTCGGCGATCTGCTCGATCGGGTGGACTCCGTCGTCGGCGTCCTGTAGGAACTGGGCGATCTTCTCGGGCAGCCGCTGTACCTCGGCGATCAGCGACTCGATCTCCTCCTCGGGCAGCGTCTCGCGCACCTGCGCCAGCTTGAGCGCGATCAGGTAGAGGAGCGCGATCTGAGCTGTGAACGTCTTCGAGGCGGCAACCCCCATCTCTAGACCGGCGCGCGTATAGAGCACCGAGTCGACCTCGCGCGTGATCTGGGCGCCCATCATGTTGGTGATCGCGAGCGTGCGCGCGCCGCACTGTCGTGCCAGCGCCATGGCGTCGAGCGTGTCGCGCGTCTCGCCCGACTGCGAGATGCCGATCACCAGCGTGTTCTTGTCGAGAACCGGGTTCCGGTAGCGCCACTCGCTGGCGATGTCGTGCTCGACCGGCACGCGTGCCCACTCCTCGATCACGTAGCGACCGGCCACACCTGCGTGGTAGGCGGTGCCGCAAGCGAGGATGACGATACGGCGCAGGTTACGCAGCTCGTCGTCCGAGAGACTGAGCCCCTCGAGGGTGAGCTTGCCGTATCGGATGCGCTCCGCGATCGTCTCCCGCACGGCCGTCGACTGCTCGTAGATCTCCTTCAGCATGAAGGTCTCATAACCGCCCTTCTCGGCCTGCTCCTCGTCCCAGTCGATCGAGATCGTCTCGTGCTCGACCGCAGGGCTCCCGTCGAGCGCGCTCGAGTAGCTGACGCCGCCGGGGGTGACGGCAGCGATGTCGCCGTCGTCGGGGAACTGAACGTTGCGAGTCTCGGAAAGGAAAGCGACGGTATTGGAGGCGATGAAGCCTTCGCCCTCGCCAACGCCGACGACGAGCGGGCACTGGCGCCGGGTGCCGACGATTAGTTCAGGATTGTCACGGTGGATGACGACGAAGGCGAAGTGGCCTTCGATCTGCCGGTAGGTGCGCCGGACCGCTTCCGCGAGATCGCCTTCGTAGTGACTCTCGATCAGATGCACGACGGTCTCGGCGTCGGTCTCGGTCGTGAACTGGTGGCCCTCCTCGAGGAGCGTGGCGCGCAACTCGCGATAGTTCTCGATGATGCCGTTGAGAACGACGGCGATCTCGCGCGCGTCGCAGCCGGTCAGCGGATGAGCGTTCTCGACCACGACCTTGCCATGGGTCGCCCAGCGCGTATGCCCGAGTCCGTGCGTGGACTGCGAGCCGTTGCTACCGGCGGCCTCGATCAGGTGCTGCAGATTGCCGACCGCTCGGATGTAGTCGAGCCCGTCTTCCTCGCGCAGGACGATCCCGGCCGAGTCGTAACCGCGGTATTCGAGATGCTGCAGCGCCTGGAGAAGAAGCGGCTTACAGGGTCTGTTCCCGACGTATCCGATGATCCCGCACACCTGGAGCTCCTCCCTCGCCTTCGGCGCTTCTCAATCCCCAGAGTGAAGCCTCGTGCTGATCGACTACGGTCTTGCGACTTACGACTCGAAAAAACATAAAGCCCGGCGCTTTGGCCGTCCCGGTCAGGACGACTGGCCGAGCTCTCGTCTAACTAGCGACTCGATCCTACCACAGAGATCTTCAGCCTCATCGGGCGTCGCGGCCTCGGCCAGCAGGCGCACAACCGGCTCGGTGCCAGAGGGACGGACGAGCACCCGGGCGCGCCCGTCGAGCTTGGCATTGAGCCGCTCGGCCTCCACCATGGCGCTCCTTGGGAGCTTGCCCTCGATCTGGAGATTGCGCTTGACCTGTGCGTAGCGGGGCATGACGGCCGCCGCCTCGGCAAGCGTGCGCCCGCCAAGCGCCGAGCAGAGTAGTAGCGCCGCGGCCAACCCGTCGCCGGTGACGTGATCTTTGAGGTAGATGATGTGGCCCGATTGCTCGCCGCCCAGCAATCCCTGCTCGCGCCAGAGCGCTTCGAGCACGTAGCGATCACCGACGTCGGTGGTGAGAACGCGAATGCCGTGCTCACACATGAGGTTGTGGAAGCCGAGGTTGGTCATCTTGGTGACCGCCACCAGCTCAACGCCGAGGTGCAAAGTGAGGATGGCGAGAATCTGGTCGCCGTCGACCGGCTCACCGGCGCTGGTCACCGCCAGCATGCGGTCGCCGTCACCGTCGAAGGCGACGCCGAAATCGCAGCCGTTCTCGACGACCGTGCGCGAAAGCAGCGACAGATCGGTCGCCCCACAACCGTCGTTGATGTTGACGCCGTCCGGCTCGTCGGCGATCGCGATCACCTCGGCGCCCAGCCGCGAGAAAGCCTCGGGTGCGATGTTCGAATAGGCGCCGTTGGCGCAGTCGACCGCGAGCTTGAGTCCGCTCAGATCGGATCCGAAGCGCTCGAGGATGTGCTCGAGATAGCTGTCGGTCGCGACCTCTACGCGATCGATCACGCCTCCGCCGGAGGTCTTGGCGTCCATCAGCGCCTCGATCTCGAGCTCGACCGCGTCGGGAAGCTTGCGCCCGTGGTGATCGAAGAACTTGACCCCGTTGTACTGCGGTGGGTTGTGCGAAGCGGTGATGACCACGCCCAGATCAAGCGCGAGCAGGGCCACAGCCGGCGTCGGCAGCACGCCACCGAGCACGGCCACACCGCCCGCCTCGACGACGCCGCGCGCGAACGCCTCCTCGAGCTCGACCCCCGATGCCCGCGTGTCGCGGCCGATAAAGACGCGGCCGCTGCTCGACCAAAGGGTCGCTGCCCTGGCGAGCGTCTCGACCAGCTCGACAGTGAGATCCTCGCCGACGACTCCGCGCACGCCATCGGTGCCGAAGAAGCGCCTTGCGATGGCTGTCTCGACCTGCGGATCACCTGCCATCGAAACCGGAACCTCCTTTCGCCCCCGCGGCGAGGGCGGCCTCGAGCAACGGCAGCCCACGAAGCAGGCGCATTCTAGGAGCTTTCGAGCGCCCCCGGCCGCCGGGCTGCTAGCGCTTGGAGAACTGCGGCGCCTTGCGTGCCTTGTGCAAGCCGGCTTTCTTGCGCTCGACGATGCGAGCATCGCGGGTCAGGTAACCGGCGCGCTTGAGCGGAACACGCAGCTCGGGATCGGCCTCGATCAGCGCGCGGGCGATGCCGTGCCGGAGCGCGCCCGCCTGGCCGCTCGAGCCGCCACCGCGAACACGCACGCGCAGGTCGTAGCGCCCCTCAACGCCAGCCAACGCGAGCGGCGACATGGCCGTCTGCCGATGGGTGGGACGGGGGAAGTAGTCCTCGATCGTACGGCCGTTGATCCAGGTCTTGCCGTCGCCGGGACGGAGGATCACGCGCGCCACGGAAGTCTTGCGCTTGCCAGTTCCACGGTATTGAAGCGGTTGCTCTGCCACTAGTTAGATCCTAGCCCTCGAGTTTGAGTTGTTTCGGCTGCTGCGCACCGTGCGGGTGCTCGGCGCCCACGTAGATCTTGAGCTTGCGAATCTGAGCGCGGCCCAGGCGGTTACGCGGGAGCATCCCCTTGACCGCCTTGCGCAACACCTCCGTCGGCCTTCGCTCGAGCTGCTCGCGTAGCGTGCGCTCGCGCAGCCCGCCCGGGAAGCCCGAGTGCCGGTAGTAGATCTTCTGGTCGAGCTTTTTCCCGGTGACCGCGATCTTCTCGGCGTTGACGACGACGACGAAGTCGCCGGTATCGACGTGCGGAGTGAACACCGGCTTGTTCTTGCCGCGCAGCGTGTCGGCGATGCGCACAGCAAGGCGACCGAGGTTCTGGCCCTCGGCGTCGACGACATACCAGCCGTGCTCGATCTCGCTTGGCTTTGCGTTGTAGGTCTTCATGACACGAAAAACGAGCGGACCCAAAGGCGTCCGCCGGGCGCGGATTGTAGCAGTCCGGCGAATGCCAGAACGGCGGCCAGGCGCCAGTCGCCACGATCAACCCTGATGGAGCGCTGCCACACCCAGTACGAATGCGGGGACCGAACTCCGAGCCGCGTCGCCCGGCAGGTGGACGGGGCGCCGGCCGGAGGGTCTTCCGGACGACTACCGGTGCCCGCGAATGCGATTGAGAATCGTCTCGAGAGATCGGAATGAAAAACCCGAGCCGTATCCGCCGTCGGCTCCCTGTGAACCACGCAAAAAAGCCGGTAATACCTGGGAAACTGCTCGAACAGGGTAATCACAGCGTTCGACGAATATCCCCTTTTTGGGCATGTCGGGTACCCCCGACTCGGGTATGGTGCGAATGATCCACCAGGCGAGCTGCGGCGCTTTCCCTGCTGGGTCACGAGCGAGTTCTTCACTACTTACTCAAAGGCGGTTTACGGACATATGAAGACGTACTTGCGACTAATAGTCCTTGCGACGATCGCCACCGTCGCGGCGTTCGCGTTCTCGGCCGCGCCGGCGAGCGCGAAGACCAAACCGAATGTGGGTTTGGTTCATGCCTGTGTAGCCAAGAACGGCAATGTCCACATCATCAGCGCCACGAGTAGCTGTAAAAGCAGCGAGAGACTGCTCAAGTGGAGTCAGTTCCGCCCGGTCACGAAGGTCATCCGCGCCTGCGTGAACAAAAAAACCGGCAAGATTCGCATTCTCAAGACCGTGCGTAGCTGCAAGCGCAGCGAGAGACTGCTCAAGTGGAATCAGTACGGAACAAAATCCGTTTCCGGCCAGAGCGCGACAGGTAAGACCGGGCCGCAGGGTCCGCAAGGCCCAACCGGCGCGACTGGCGCGACAGGTGCTACTGGCGCTGCCGGAGCCACTGGTGCTACCGGTGCCACTGGCCTTAACGGCAGCGACGGAGCAACCGGAGCTGTGGGCCCCGCCGGTCTGACAGGCGCTGACTCGACCGTCGCCGGCCCCGCCGGCCCGATTGGTCTGCCAGGCGCTGACTCGACCGTCGCCGGCCCCGCCGGCCCGATTGGTCTGCCAGGCGCTGACTCGACCGTCGCCGGCCCCGCCGGCCCGATTGGTCTGCCAGGCGCTGACTCGACCGTCGCCGGCCCCGC
>Ga0209913_1000522_pt1 | contig 31500 bp, 23 predicted proteins | sample PersoiDNA2013203_FD_185805 | JGI IMG/M metagenome (GOLD analysis project Ga0209913, IMG submission 185805) | Permafrost soil microbial communities from the Arctic, to analyse light accelerated degradation of dissolved organic matter (DOM) -... | ecosystem: Environmental > Terrestrial > Soil >... | reverse complement strand
CGTTGGGCCAGCGGTAATGCGGACGCTGCGTGATGGCGGAGTAACCGAAGCGGCCATGAACGGGCAGGGCGCCGAAGCGATTGCCATTGCCATGATTGTTGCTGGTCGATGATGGTGCGTTTGCTGTCTCGCTGTGCATCATTTTATTCATCTCTTTCCACTTTCTGCACGTTGTTTGTGCATTCTTGATTTCAATATGTGATGGATATTTGCATCAATAAAGTGAAGTTATTGCTGGTAATACTAAATACATATTGTCGGCAAAAACTAAAATTTATTGTGGCAGTTGGCATAGCCCTTGCATAAGTCATGCCGGGAAGCACGCAAAACCAATGACCTTAGTTGTTTACTTCAACAGTCACCTCACTAATCAAGTTCCGGGAGAGCCACCATGATTCGTTTCAAGCGCCGCACCATCCTCGCCAGCGCCATTGCCGCACTGGCAGCCGCCACCCTGTCGCCGCTGGCAATGGCCGCCGACAATATCAAGATCGGCCTGGTCACGGCCTTGTCCGGCCAATCGGCGCAATCCGGCGAAGCGATCACGCGCGGTCTGACAATCGCCATTGACGAAATCAACGCCAAAGGCGGCCTGCTCGGCGGTCGCAAACTGGAACTGGTGCGCCGCGACGATGAAGGCAATCCGGCCAAAGGCGTGGTGGCAGCGCGCGAACTGATCTTCAAGGAAAAAGTAGCGGTGGTCTTCGGCGGTCTCGATACGCCGGTATCGATGGCGATCGTGCCGATCATCAATGCTGAGAAAGTACCTTTCATGGGCCCATGGGCAGCAGGCACCGGCGTCACCAAGAACGGCGCCAATCCGAACTACGCCTTCCGTGTCTCGGCTGTGGATGAACTGGTCGACAAAGCCATGCTGAGCTACGCGCAAAAGACCTTCAAGACCACCAAGGCCGGTCTGATCCTGGTCAACAATCCATGGGGCGAATCGAACGAGAAGGGCATCGTCGCTGCATTGAGCGAGAAGTCGATGAAGCCGGCCGGCATCGAGAAGTTTGAAGCCAGCGACGTCGACATCGTGCCGCAACTGACGCGCCTGAAAGCCGCCGGCGCCGACACTTTATTTTTGGTCGGTAACGTCGGCCCGTCGGCGCAGGTGGTGAAGTCGCTCGACCGGATGGGGTGGAAAGTGCCGGTGGTGTCGCACTGGGGGCCTGCAGGCGGACGCTTTACCGAGCTGGCCGGACCGAATGCAAAGAACGTTCACTTCGTCCAGACCTTCAGCTTCTTCGGCAAGCTGTCACCTGTTGGCGAAAAAGTGGTCAAGGATCTGAAGGCCAAGTATCCGAACATCAAGGGACCGGATGACATCACACCGGCAGTCGGCGTCGCCAACGCCTACGACGGCATGCAGCTGGCTGCACTGGCGATTGCCAAGGCAGGCTCCACCAACGGCGATGCAATCCGCGAAGGCTTCTACAAGATCGATCGCTACGAAGGCCTGATCAAGACCTACGTCAAACCATTCTCGCCAACCGTGCATGACGGACTGCAAGCGGATGACTATGTCTGGGCGCAGTTCATCGATAACAAAATTCTGCCTGTAGGAATGGTGCAGTAAGCGCGAACAGGTTTCGCAGATGTTGAGTATGCCTGGGTGGCGCAGAACAAATTGCGCCACCCAGGCGACAAGATTCAATCAGGGAGAAAAAGATGTTGCTGTTGTCGGCACTGATCAGCGGTCTGGGACTGGGCAGTATGTATGGCCTGATGGCGCTGGGTTTTTATATTACCTATGCGGTATCGGGCACGGTCAATTTTGCGCAGGGCAGTTCCATGATGCTGGGGGCGGTGTTGTGTTTCACGTTTTTGCAGACGCTGGGCTGGCCGATGTGGTCGGCGATCTTGCTGGCGTTGGCTTTGTGCGCGCTGTATGGTCTGGTGGTGGAGATCCTCGCCGTGCGGCCTTTTGCCAATCGCGGTTCCAATGCCTGGCTGATGTCGACGGTGGCACTCGGCATCGTGCTCGACAACGTCGTCATGCACACCTTCGGCAAGGAGCCGCGCAGTTTGCCGTCTCCGCTGGCCCTGTCGTCGATTGAAGTCGGCGGTGTCGGCCTGGGCGTGTATCCGCTGCAGTTGCTGATCCCGGTCGTCGGTTTGCTGCTGGCGGCTGTGCTGCATCGTATTTCGCGCCGCACGCGCTGGGGCATTGCCATGCTGGCGGTGGTGCAGAACCGCGATGCTGCGCGACTGATGGGCATCCCCATCGTACGTGCCATCGCGGTTGCGTTTGCCTTGTCGACGCTGCTGGCGGGTATCGCCGGTGTGTTGATTGCACCGCTGTTCAACGTCAATGCCGACATGGGGACTTTGTTCGGACTGAAGGCATTCGCCGTCGCCATCCTCGGCGGCATCACCAGCGCCTGGGGTGTGATGATTGCAGGTCTGCTGTTCGGCATCGCCGAAGCGATGATCACGTCAACGCTCGGTTCCGGCTATACCCAGATCATCACCTTCGCGCTGGTGATCGTGGTACTGGCAATTCGTCCCAATGGCCTGTTCGGTCGCGCACAGGTGAAAAAAGTATGATGACAACTCCTCCTGCTCCGGTTGTGACGGTGGCCAAAAAAGCTGCTGCTGCATCTTCTGTATCGTCGGCGCCGCGCCGTTTGCTCGGCCTGGCTTCGCCGTTGCAGTTGTCGGTGGGCCTCGCAGCGTTTGTTGCGGTGTGCTGTCTGGCGTTGACCGTCAATAGCTATTACGTGTTCGTGCTGACCAGCATCGCCCTGATGGCGATGGTCGGCATCGGATTGAATGTCTTGCTCGGTTTGACCGGGCAGGTGTCGTTCGGACACATCGGCTTCTACGCCATCGGTGCTTACACCGTGGCGATCCTCACCACCAAGTTCGGCATCAGCTTCTGGATGGCGTGGCCGCTGGCGGCCTTGATCTCCGGAGCGTTGGGTGCATTGCTGGCCTTGCCTGCTCTGCGCGTGAAGGGGCCTTATCTGGCGATGATCACCATCGCGTTCAGCTTCATCGTGCAGCATGCCATCATTGAAATGCGCGAACTCACCGGCGGTCAGAACGGCATCATGAGTATTGCCGCGCCTGGCTTTGGTGGCGTCGTGCAGGGCGAGCGCGGTATCGCGTTACTGGCGATCTGCAGCGCCGCCGTTTTGCTCGCGGCGTTCTGCTGGCTGGCACGCGGTACCTGGGGCGCTGCAATGCGCGCCGTCAAGGACAGCGAGACCGCATCCGAATCCATCGGTCTCAATCCGTTGGTGATCAAGACCGTCGCCTTCGCCGTGTCGGCCATGCTGGCGGGTCTTGCGGGTGGCTTGTTTGCGCCATTGTCAACGTTCGTCACGCCGGATACCTTCGGCTTCATGCAGTCGATTCTGTTCGTGCTGGTGGTTGTGGTGGGTGGGGCAGGTTCCACCATGGGCCCGCTGATCGGCGCGATCATCGTCGGCGTCCTGCCGGAATTGTTGGCTAGCCTTGAGGACTATCGCCTGCTGTTTTTCGGCGGCTTGCTATTGCTGGTGTTGTGGATTGCGCCTGACGGTGTGATCGGCATGCTGCGCCAGATTGCTCAAAAAATAGTCAAGAAACAGGGGGCCGCGAATGACGTCATGACACCGTCGTTCGACGATGTTCCGCAAGGACTGCACGAGGCGGTGTTGCCGCAACGCGACCGCCGTACTTTGCGCGCAGACGGTTTGACGATGATTTTCGGCGGCGTACGAGCAGTCGGCGATCTGAGTTTCGATGTGCCGGCTGCGGCTGTCACCAGCCTGATCGGCCCCAATGGTGCGGGCAAGACGACGGCGCTGAACATGTTGAGCGGCTTCTACAAACCGTCGCTGGGCGGTTTCTCGTTGCAGGATAAACCGCTCGCCGGCTTGCCTGCTTTCCGTATTGCACGCCATGGCGTCGCGCGCACCTATCAGACTTCGCAACTGTTCGGCACGCTGACGGTGGAAGACAACGTCGCGCTGGCCATGGGCAAGGGCAAGCTAGGCGGCCTGCTCAACGCCGGCCGTTTCAGCGCTGTCGCGATTCGTGAGCGCAGCCGTGAGCTGCTGGCATATTGCGGCTACGAAGGTGCGGTCGATATCCCGTCTGCCGATCTCGCGCACGTTGACCGCCGTCTGGTGGAAATTGCGCGCGCACTGGCGACGGATCCCGATGTGTTGTTGCTGGATGAACCGGCTGCCGGCCTGTCACGTGAAGACAAGGAAAAACTGGCGCGCCTGCTGCAACGCATCGCAGCTGCCGGCATCAGCGTGGTGCTGGTGGAACACGACATGTCGCTGGTGATGGACATCTCGCATCGCATCGTCGTACTCGACGCGGGGCAGCGCCTGGCGCTCGGTACGCCGCAAGAGATTCAGGACAATCCGGCCGTACGCCAGGCCTATCTCGGCGAAGCGATGCAGGCTGAAGCACGTATCCGCGGCAGCCGCTCCGGCAAGGAATTGCTCGGCGTCGGCGAGCTGATCACGGGCTACGGTGCGGAGCCTGTCCTGCACGGCATCAACCTGCAGGTGAAGCAGGGCGAGATGGTGGCGCTGCTGGGCGCCAACGGCGCCGGCAAGTCGACGCTGATGCGCGCACTCTCCGGTTTGCATCGCCCGGTGCGCGGCGGCATCCACGTCGGCGGCGTCAACCTGATGCATTTGCGCGCCGAAGAAATCGTCAAGCATGGTGTGGTGCTGGTGCCGGAAGGCCGCCAGGTTTTCCCCGAACTGAGCGTGCTGGACAATATCCGCCTCGGCGCTTTCCTCTATCCCAAGGACATGGACACACGCGTCGAGGAAATGCTTACCCGTTTTCCGCGGTTGCGCGAGCGCCTGTATCATCGTGCTGGCTTGCTGTCCGGCGGCGAACAGCAAATGCTGGCGGTGGCGCGCGGGCTGATGTCGCGGCCGCGCATCCTGTTGCTGGATGAGCCATCGCTCGGCCTCGCGCCGAAGGTAATCGCAGAATTGTTTGCCGCACTGGATGCCTTGCGCGATGAAGACATGACCATCCTGCTGGTGGATCAGATGGCTGCGCTGGCGCTGGCATTGGCTGATCGTGCCTACGTGATCGAAGGTGGTCGCGTCGTCGCCGAAGGCAGCGCTGCAGAAATCGCCGCCAATGATGCGCTGGCAAAAGCCTATCTGGGCGGACACTGAAAAGGACGTATGGAACACGAGATCAACCTGCCGGAAGTCGTCGCCGAAGTCACGGCCGCTTTCGAGCGTTACGAATACGCGCTGGTCAACAATGACCTCGCCATCCTGGACGAGCTGTTCTGGAACAGTCCGCACACCTTGCGTTACGGCGCCACCGAAAACCTGATCGGTTACGATACCATTCAGGCTTTCCGCAACAGCCGCTCGCCAAAGAATCTGGCACGCGACTTGCGTCAGACCGTGATCACCACGTATGGCCGCGACTACGCCACAGCCAACACCGAATTCACCAAAGCCGGTGAAGCGCGCGTCGGTCGCCAGAGCCACACCTGGCTGCGCTTGCCGCAAGGCTGGCGTATCGTGGCGGCGCATGTGTCGTGGATGGACAATTAAGCCAAACTAAGTCAGAGAAGAACATCAGGAGTCCGAAACTATGTTGTACAGCAAGACTTGCATCGGTGGCATGGTCACCGCACCTCATCACCTCGCCGCGCAAGCAGGCGCCGCCGTATTGCGCGAAGGCGGCAATGCCGTCGAAGCCATGGTGGCCGCTGCGGCAGCCATCGCCGTGGTGTATCCGCATATGAATGGTATCGGTGGCGACGGCTTCTGGGTCATCAGCGAACCAGGCCGTGATCCGGTGGCGGTGCAAGCCTGCGGCCAGTCGGCTGCGCTGGCGACCAAGGATTTCTACGCACAACATGGCGACGCCGCGATTCCGACGCGCGGCCCGCGTGCTGCGCTGACCGTGGCCGGTGCTGTCGGCGGCTGGGCAGCGGCCTTGGACGTCGCCAAAGGCTGGGGCAAGAGTTTGCCGGTGTCGCGCCTGTTGGCCGATGCGATTCATCACGCGACTGCCGGCGTGCCGGTGACGCGTTCGCAAGCCGAACTGACGCACGACAAGTGGGACGAACTGAAAGATCAGCCCGGCTTTGCCGAGACCTATGCGGCACAGGGCGCGCCAAAACTGGGCGATATTCTCAAGCAGCCGGCGTTGGCGGCAACGCTGTCGCGTCTGGCAGCAGCCGGTCTCGATGATTACTATCGCGGTGATCTGGCGCAAAAGCTGGCCGCCGGTCTGGAGCAGGCCGGCAGCCCTTTGCGTGCCGCCGACCTCGCAGCTTATCGCGCGCAAGTGGTCAAGCCGCTGATGGTGCAGATGAAGTCCGGCAGTATCTACAACCTGCCGCCACCGACACAGGGCGTGTCGGCGTTGATGATCCTGGGTCTGTTTGATCGCCTGGGCATAACACAGGCGCAGGCCGATGGGTTTGAACACATCCATGGTCTGGTTGAAGCCACCAAACGCGCCTTCATCCTGCGTAATAAATATGTGACCGACACCGAGCACATGTCGGTCAATGCCGCCGACTGGCTGTTGCCCGATGCATTGGATCGTGAAGCCGCGCAGATCGACATGCAGCGCGCCGCGCCGTGGCCGCACGTGCCGAAGCCGGGCGACACCATCTGGATGGGCGCAGCGGATGCGCAGGGCCGCGTGGTCAGCTATATACAGAGTATTTTCTGGGAGTTCGGCAGCGGCGTGGTGCCATCAGGCACCGGCGTGGTGTGGCAAAACCGCGGCGCCAGCTTCACGCTGGACGACGGCGCCAATCAACTGCAACCGGGCAAGCTGCCATTCCACACACTGAATCCGTCGCTGGCGCGCCTCAAGGACGGCCGCACGCTGGCCTACGGCACCATGGGCGGCGAAGGTCAGCCGCAGACGCAGGCCGCGGTGTACAGCCGCCATATCCTGTTCGGACAAAACATGCAGGCGGCAGTCAGTGCACCGCGCTGGTTGCTGGGACGTACCTGGGGCGCAGCATCCACCAATCTGAAGCTGGAAGGGCGGGTGCCGGATCACGTGGTCGACGCGTTGAAACGGGCCGGTCATGATGTCGAAATCGTCGCCGACTACACCGATATGATGGGGCACGCGGGCGCCGTGTGCGTCCATCCGGGCGGCTTGATCGAAGGCGCCACCGACCCGCGCGCCGACGGAATTTGCGCCGGCGTCTGAGTTCGGCAGTCAGACTGTTGTTTTCCTGAAAATCGCCCGCTGTGCGGGCGATTTCTGTTTACGGGCCTGTTTACTAGGGGCGGCGCAATAGAGAGTGCATTCCGAGCGGTATGGCGCATCATCGAGTTGCTTATAGAAAATTGTCAAAGTGACATTTTATTTTTTGGCAACAAATCATTTATTGCTCCAACTACAATTCAGCAGCTAATATTTCGTTGTCCCTTACAAAAAACAACGAACTTTCCGGGACACTTTGGCAAAATCCGCTTGATTGCGTCATTGCCTCCGGAATAATGTCGTAAAGCAGCTGGAGTCACTTTGAGCATAAAGAAAATCTCGTCGACGTTGAGCCTCTCATCATGGGTCACCCTCGGCGTGGTGCTGTCTGTGCTCATTACGACTGTATCGGTATTGATTCTGGTTGACCAGTTTACGCGCAGCTATGCGCGCCGCGAGGCAGAAGCACGGCTCAATCAACTGGCCTGGCAGATGCAGGATGCGCTGGACCGCAGCATGGCCGAGCGCTATATCGACGTCAAAATTTTGTCGCAGCGTCCTTCCGTTCGCGAAGCCAAAGACCCGGCGCGCATGCGCGCAGTCTTCAATGAGCTTCAGAAAAACGTCCCCAACTACGCCTGGATAGGTTTTGCCACCCCGGACGGCAACGTGTTCGCAGCCGCCAACGGCATACTGGAAAACCAGAGCGTTGCACAGCGGCCGTGGTTTCAACAGGCGCAGAAGGAATTCTTCGTCGGTGACTATCATCCCGCCGTCCTGCTGGAAAAGAAGCTGCCGGTCATGAACGATCCCTGGCGCTTCGTCGATATCGCTACACCGATCATGAGTCCGGACGGCCAATTTCAGGGCGTACTCGGGGTGCATCTGAGTTGGAGTTGGGCGCGCGACCTCGCCAAGAAACTGCTCAATCCAGCCAACGATCGCTACGACGTCGAGATCATGATCGTGCGTGAAGACGGTACGGTCTTGCTCGGCCCAAAGGAATTGGAAGAAAAGAAAATCTCCACCGACAGCTTCAAGGCATCGTTGCGTTTGCCTTCGGGGTCCTTGCGCGAGTTGAGCGAAACCGGTGAGCCTTATCTGACCGGTTTTGCACGCACGGGGCTCAATAGCGAATACACAGAAATGAAATGGACCGTGCTGGTTCGCCAGCCGGAGCAGGTCGCCATGTCCGGTTTCAAGGAACTTGAGCGTCAGGTGCTGTTTGTCGGCTGTCTGGTGGGATTGGCGTTGATGCTGCTGGCCTTCTTCCTCACGCGTCGCCTGGTGTCACCGATGAATGCGCTGAGCGCTGCGCTGGAACGCCGTGCGACCGGCGCCCAGGATGTCCACATCCCCATCGTCAGCACGTATTACGAAATCCAGCTGCTGTCGTCGACGCTGTCAGCCATGGTGCAGCGTGAAGAAAACTATCTGCGTGAAGTGCGCTCGCTCAATGAAGGTCTTGAGCAGCGCGTCGAGGATCGCACCAGCCGCTTGCACGAAACCGCCATCGCGCTCCAGCAGTCGCTCGATAGTCAGCGCGAAAACCAGATCAAGCTGGAAGAGAGCGAAAACGAACTGCGCGCCATTCTGGAAAACGCCCATGATGCCTTCATCGCCATCGATGAAGATGGCATGGTGGTGGAATGGAATCGCCAGGCCGAGCAACTGCTTGGCTGGTCGCGCAAGGAAGCCTACGGTCATGAACTGGCCGAGATGATCGTGCCGCCTGAACAGCGCGAAATGCATCGTCGCGGCATGAAGCATTTCCTCTCCACCGGCGAAGGCGTCGTGATCAATAACCGCATCGAAATCAATGCATTGCGCCGCGACGGCAAAGAGCTGCCGGTTGAGATGACGGTCGGTTACGTGCAGCGCCGCACCGGCCATCTGTTCATCGCCTTCCTGCATGACATCACCGATCGCCAGGCTTTCCGCCATTCATTGCAGGAAATGGCGTTGACCGACATCCTGACCGGCTTGCCAAACCGCCGCGCGTTTACGCAAAAATTGCCTGAAGCCATGGCGCGCGCCATTCGCGAGCCGCAGCAGATGGGCTTGCTGTTCATGGATATCGACGGTTTCAAGGGTGTCAACGATAAGTATGGCCATGAAGCCGGTGACGAATTGCTGGTCCAGTTTGCCGAGCGCCTGATTGATTCCGTGCGCGAAGTCGACACGGTGGCGCGATTGGCCGGTGACGAATTCACGGTTATTCTGGAGCGTTTGCACACCATCGCAGATGCCATGGCGGTAGCGGATAAAATCCTGCTGACGATGCGCCGTCCTTTCATCCTGAAGGCGGCAACCGTCAACGTATCCAGCAGTATCGGCGTCGCCATCTACGATCCGAACCAGCATACGACCCAAGACAGCCTGGTTGCACATGCCGACAAGGCCATGTACGCAGCCAAAAAGGCAGGCAAGAACCGCGTCGAATGGAGCACGGAAGAAAACACCGCCTGAACGCTCAGTGCGCTTCAGTCAGACCCGTGGTCATCTGGCAAGATTCACCGTCGTCCCGGCGCACGCTGGGACCCAGTGTCGTTACAACGTTCGAAGCGACGCTGGATCCTGACTTTCGTCAGGACGACAGTTGTGACGGACGACAAGTTTTTAATTTGGCGGAACGGCATTAACCTAAGCGGTGATGTCTTTTATCCGTCATTCCCCCTGGCAGCGTTCCTGCCATCTTTCTTGAACCACCCCTCACACGCCGTTGCACTATCGGCGCGATCTCTCCTCATTTTTCTTCTGCAGGCGTTGATCGGCGGCAATTGACTGCACGCTCCCGCTGTCCGTTTGTTTACACAAAATTTATACCGCCCGCCGATAGTTTTATCCGGATTTGATGCCCTTCCCAATATTGTTTGCCTCGTAAGCATTTATCAAGGGAGTAGGACATGGATTTCTTATATATCGGCGGCTTGCTGGCTTGCAGCGTCGCGATGTGGGCATTTGTCGTTGCCTGCAAAAAGCTGGAGGACATGCAATGAGCGTCATGCAAATACTGGGGCTGGCCGTATCGGTCGGCCTGTTGGCGTACCTGGTTTACGCCCTGATCAAGCCGGAGGCCTTCTGACATGACTGCCTCAATTACCCAACTGGCGATCTATCTGGTCGTCCTGCTCTTGCTGTCGGTGCCACTGGGCTGGTACATCGCCCGTGTGATGGAAGGCAAGTCCGCCGTCAATCGCATCTTCGGCGGCATGGAGCATTTTCTCTATCGTCTGAGCGGTATCCGTACAGACGCCGAAATGGGCTGGAAGCAATACGCGCTGGCGATGCTGCTGTTCAACATCGTCGGCATGTTCGTCGTTTACGCCCTGCAACGTCTGCAACTGTGGTTGCCGCTGAACCCGGCCGGCATGGCCAACGTCAGTGCCGACTCGTCGTTCAACACCGCCGTCAGCTTTGTCACCAATACCAATTGGCAGGGCTACGTCGGTGAAAGCACCATGAGCTACCTGACGCAGATGCTGGCGCTGGCGGTGCAAAACTTCTTCTCCGCTGCTACCGGTATCGCCGTCGCGTTTGCCTTGATCCGTGGCTTCGTACGTCACAGCAGCAAGAGCATCGGTAACTTTTGGGTCGACATGACGCGCTCCAGCCTTTACGTGCTGTTGCCACTGTCGGTGCTGGTCGCCGTGGTGCTGATGAGCCAGGGCGTGATCCAGAACTTCAAATCCTATGTGGAAGTATCCACGCTGGAAACCACCGTCTACACCGTGCCACGCCTGGATCCGCAAGGCCAGCCGCTCAAGGATGAGAAGGGCAATCCGCTCGTCGATGAGATGAAGACCACCAAGCAAACTTTGCCGATGGGCCCTGTCGCTTCGCAGGAAGCCATCAAGATGGTCGGCACCAACGGCGGTGGTTTCTTCAATGCCAACTCGGCGCATCCGTATGAGAACCCGACACCGCTGTCGAACTTTGTGCAGATGCTGGCGATCCTGATCATTCCCGCTGCGCTGTGCACCAGCTTCGGCATGCTGGCCGGCGACCGCCGTCAGGGCTGGGCGATTCTGGCTGCGATGACGTTGCTGTTTATCGTCATGACCGTGACGGTGATGTACTTCGAGCAGCAGCCTAACCCCGCGCTTGCTGCGGCCCATGCCGCGCAGGGCAACGGCATCAGCGGCATGATGGAAGGCAAGGAAACCCGCTTCGGCATCATCGCATCGAGCTTGTTCGCGGCAATCACGACGGCGGCATCCTGCGGCGCGGTCAACGCCATGCATGACTCGCTGTCACCGCTGGGTGGACTGGTGCCGATGCTGCAGATGCAACTGGGCGAGGTGGTCTTCGGCGGCGTTGGCGCAGGCTTGTACGGTATGCTGATTTTCGCGGTGCTGGCGGTCTTCATCGCCGGCCTGATGATTGGTCGCACGCCGGAATACCTGGGCAAGAAGATCGGCGTGTTCGACATGAAGATGATGTCGATCGCCATTCTGATGACGCCGGCGCTGGTGCTGGTGATGACGGCGATTTCGGTGATGGTCGAAAACGGCCTGGCCGGTATCGCCAACCCCGGCGCGCACGGTTTCTCGGAAATCCTTTACGCCTTCAGTTCGGCCGCCAATAACAACGGCAGTGCCTTTGCCGGCCTGTCCGCCAACACGCCTTACTACAACGTCATGACCGGCATCGCCATGTGGCTGGGCCGCTTCGGCATCATCGTTCCGGTGCTCGCCATGGCAGGTTCGCTGGCCGGCAAGAAGCGCCTGGCGGCAACTTCCGGCACCTTGCCGACGCATGGCCCGCTGTTCGTCACGCTGCTGATCGGCGCGGTGATCCTGGTCGGTGCATTGACTTATGTCCCGGCGCTGGCGCTGGGTCCGGTGATCGAGCATCTGCAGATGCTGGCGATTCACTAATGTCTGAATTGGAGAAAAACATGGCAAATAGTCCTGCCAAAAAAGTTGTAACCCCGGCTGCTACGGTTGCTGCTACACAAGTGAGCACACCGACAGCATCCGGCGCGCAATCCGCCACCAAATGGATGTTCGATCCGGCAATCGTCAAACCGGCCATGATCGACTCATTCCGCAAGTTGTCGCCACGCGCTCAGTGGCGCAATCCGGTGATGTTCGTGGTGTATCTCGGCAGCATCCTGACCACGCTCTTGTATGTGCAAGCGCTGAACGGTCAGGGCGAAGCGCCGGCCGGCTTCATCCTGGCCGTCGCGGTCTGGCTGTGGTTCACCGTCTTGTTCGCCAATTTCGCCGAAGCACTGGCGGAAGGCCGCAGCAAGGCACAGGCAGCATCGCTGCGCAGCGCCAAGAAGAGCGTGGTCGCCAAGAAGCTGCAACGGGCAAACCGCGCTGACCGTTGCGAACTGGTGGAAGGCGCAAGCCTGCGCAAGGGTGACTTCGTACTGATCGAAGCGGGCGATTATGTTCCCGCCGACGGCGAAGTGGTTGAAGGTGTTGCCACCGTTGACGAAAGCGCCATCACCGGCGAATCGGCACCGGTGATCCGCGAGTCGGGCGGCGACTTTTCCGCCGTCACCGGCGGCACTCGCGTGCTGTCGGACTGGATCATCGTGCGCGTCACCGTGAACCCGGGCGAAGCCTTCCTCGACCGCATGATCGCCATGGTGGAAAGCGCCAAGCGCCAGAAGACACCTAACGAGATCGCATTGACCTTGTTACTGGTTGCACTGACCATCGTGTTCCTGCTGGTGACGGTGACCTTGCTGCCGTTTTCGGTGTTCAGCGTCAACGTTGCGCATGGCGGCTCGCCTGTCACCGTAACGGCGCTGATCGCCTTGCTGGTGTGCCTGATCCCGACCACCATCGGCGGCCTGCTGTCTGCCATCGGTGTGGCCGGTATGAGCCGCATGATGCAGGCCAACGTTATCGCCACTTCGGGACGCGCAGTGGAAGCGGCAGGCGACGTCGATGTGCTGCTGCTGGACAAGACCGGCACCATCACCCTCGGCAATCGCCAGGCTTCGACCTTCCTGCCGGCCAACGGCGTGAGCGAACAAGAGCTGGCCGATATCGCCCAACTCGCTTCGCTCGCCGATGAAACACCGGAAGGCCGCAGCATCGTTGTGCTGGCCAAGAAGCGCTTCAACCTGCGTGAACGCGAGATGGCGACACTGGGCGCAGTCTTCATTCCCTTCACGGCACAGACGCGCCTGTCAGGCGTCGACATCGGCAACCGCCAGATCCGCAAGGGCGCGGCCGATGCCATCCGCAAGCTGGCTGAGCAAGCCGGTCAACAGGTTCCGGCAGAAGTCGCTGCAGCCGTCGATATCGTCGCCCGTCGCGGCAGCACGCCACTGGTGGTGGCAGAGACCGACGCGTCCAACGGCTCCATCCGTGTGCTCGGTGTGATCGAGTTGAAGGACATCGTCAAGGGCGGCATCAAGGAGCGTTTCTCCGAGCTGCGCCGCATGGGTATCAAGACCATCATGATCACCGGCGACAACCGTCTCACAGCGGCAGCGATTGCGGCCGAAGCGGGCGTTGACGACTTCCTCGCAGAAGCCACGCCGGAGAACAAGCTGTCGCTGATCCGTCAGCACCAAAGCGAAGGCAAGCTGGTTGCGATGACCGGCGACGGTACCAACGACGCACCGGCGCTGGCACAAGCCGACGTTGCGGTCGCCATGAACACCGGCACGCAAGCAGCGAAAGAGGCCGGCAACATGGTGGACCTGGACTCCAATCCGACCAAGCTGATCGAGATCGTCGAGATCGGCAAGCAGATGCTGATGACGCGCGGCAGCCTCACCACCTTCAGTATCGCCAACGACGTCGCCAAGTACTTCGCCATCATCCCGGCGATGTTCGCGACCACGTATCCGCAACTGGCGGCGCTGGACATCATGCATCTGAACAATCCTTCGTCGGCGATCCTGTCGGCGGTGATTTTCAATGCACTGGTGATCGTCGTGCTGATCCCGCTGGCCTTGCGCGGTGTGCGTTATCGGGCATTGGGCGCGGCCGTGCTGTTGCGTCGCAATCTGTTGATTTACGGTTTGGGCGGTTTGATCGTGCCGTTCGTGGGCATCAAGCTGATTGACGTGCTGCTCGGCGTATTCGGTCTGGCCTGATCCCGTTCTGCACTTATTCTGTACAAGGAGTTATTCATGAAAACTTATTTGCGTCCCGCCGTTTCTCTGTTCATTTTCATGTCAGTGATCCTTGGTGGTATTTATCCTGCTGTCGTGACGTTGGTCGGGCAGGCCTTTTTCCCCAAGGAAGCGAACGGCAGCGTCATCGTGCGTGACGGCGTGCCGGTTGGTTCGGAACTGATCGGTCAGAACTTCACCGAGCCAAAATACTTCTGGGGCCGTATCTCGGCAACCGGCACGTTTCCATACAACGGCATGGCATCCGGCGGCAGCAACCTGGGGCCGTTGAATCCGGCGCTGGTGGATGCTGCGAAGGGAAGGGCGGAGGCTTTGCAGGCGGCCAATCCTGGTTCTGCCCGGGAGATTCCTGTGGATCTGCTGACCTCGTCGGCAAGCGGTCTGGATCCGCAGATCAGTCCTGCCGCTGCGGAGTATCAGGTGGTGCGGGTGGCACAGGCGCGGGGTTTGTCTTTGGACAAGGTGCGCGAGCAGGTGAAGGCGCAGACTGAGGCACCGCAATGGGGCTTGTTTGGGGAGCCTCGGGTGAATGTGTTGAAGTTGAATCTGGCGTTGGATGCGTTGAGCAAAACTTAAGATGTTCTGTTTTATTGTTTTCTGTTTGCTTGCTTTTGCTTTTTGGTAGCTTCGGCTTTCTTTCTCCGGACCGGCCGGGGTTGCCGGGGGCGGCCCGGCAGCCGCTCACTTTTCTTGCTCCGCCAAGAAAAGTAAGCAAAAGAAGGCGGCCGCTGGGTCGTAGCCCCTTCGGGGTTCCCGGCGCCAGCGGGTGAAAATCGGGAAGGGAAAACAACTCGCTTCGCTCAGACATTTTTCCCTTCTTAATCCGATTTTCACCCGCTGACACCGGCTACTCTCAAGCGGACTTCGAGACGGGCTCGCTGCGCATCGCCAGGGTATGGAGATAGTTTGGTCTTCTGTAGCCTCATTTGCTTCGTCGTTCCAACGAAAGTTGGAACCCAGCGTCGTGAAGACGGTTGAGTGATGCGCTGACGCCACTGTGTCACAGCGTTTGCTGGGACGACAACCTAAAAGGCATCGCTGCACGTTGAAAGCGCGATGCCGAAGGCGAGCCGCTGGGGCAGTTACCGCTTGGAGCCAGCCAGTGATGCGATACGAAAAATGGAAAAAGAAGGGAAAAATGTCTGAGCGAAGCGAGTTGTTTTCCCTTCCCATTTTTTGTTTCGCAGCGCTGGGGAGCCCGAAGGGCCTGGATCCCGCGGTCGCCTTCTTTTGCTTACTTTTCTTGGCGAGACAAGAAAAGTGAGTAGCCGCCGGGCTACCCCCGGCTGGGTCGTCCGAAGAGAGAAACGTCGAAGCACCCTACAAAGCAAGGTCGGAACAAAACACAAACCATCCAAAACATCATCAACACATCCTAAAAAAGCCCATTTCAAACTACAATACCCCCACCATGCCCACCCGCCCCAACCCCGACGAACTGCTCGACCGCGTCATGCGCGACGAAGACCGTCAGGCGCGTGGTCGTCTCAAGATTTTCTTTGGCTCGTCCGCAGGCGTCGGCAAAACCTACGCCATGCTCGCCGCCGCACAAAACCTGCGCGAGCAGAATGAAGAAGTCATCGCCGGCATCGTAGAAACCCACGGCCGCGCCGACACCGAAGCCATGCTCGAAGGCATCGAGCGCTTGCCGCTGCGCAGTACGCAATACCGCGACCGCACACTGTATGAATTCGACCTCGATGCCGCACTCGAACGCAAACCGCACGTGATCCTGGTCGATGAGCTGGCGCATTCCAACATACCCGGTTCGCGTCACGCCAAACGCTGGCAAGACATCGAAGAGTTGCTGCACGCCGGCATTCACGTCTACACCACCGTCAACGTCCAGCACATCGAAAGCCTCAACGACGTGGTCGGACAGATCACCGGTATCCGCGTGCATGAGACGATTCCGGATCATGTCTTCGACGAGGCCGACGAGGTGACGCTGGTGGATCTGCCACCTGACGAGCTGTTGCAGCGTCTCAAGGAAGGCAAGGTCTATCTGCCGCAACAGGCCGAGAAGGCCGGTCGTAATTTTTTTCGCAAAGGCAATCTGCTGGCGCTGCGAGAGATCGCTTTGCGCCGTACTGCCGACCGCGTTGATGCTGATATGCGCGAATACCGCGCCGACCGCTCCATCGTGCAACTGTGGCAAACCAAGGAACGTATCGTGGTTGCCATCGGCGCGCGTGCCGACGAAGACAAGCTGGTACGCGCCGCCGCACGGCTGGCGGCCAAGCTGCAGGCTGACTGGCTGGCGGTGCACGTGGATGCGCCGAGCTGGCCGCGCGTGACGCTGGCCGGGCGCGAACGCATCCTCAAGAATCTCAAGCTGGCGCAATCGCTCGGCGCCGAAACCGCCAGTATCACCGGCGAAGACGTGGCGCAGGCGCTGGTGCAATTTGCGCGCAGCCGCAATGCCGGCAAACTGGTGATCGGCCAGTCGCACGGCCGCCGCTGGACACATTGGACGCGCTGGTGGCGCAAGAATCTGGCCGAGCGCATCGGGGCCGAAGGCAAGGATATCGACGTCTATACCGTGGCGCGTCCTGCGCGTTCCGGGCAGGATGAAAGTCCCAGGCTCGCGGCAGAAGAAACACGCGACGACAGCGGACGATTGCGCCGCCGCCGCGGCTATCTGTGGGCGACGATCAGTTGTGCCGCAACGACTGCCTTGGCATGGTGGCTGATCGCTTATCTGCACCCGGCCAATGTGATTATGCTGTATCTGGTCGGCGTGATGATCGTTGCGGTGCGCTATGGCCGCTCGGCGTCGGCGTTGGCGTCGATCCTGAGTGTGCTGGCATTCGATTTCTTTTTCGTGGCGCCGCGCTTTTCGATCAGTGTGTCGGATGCGCAATATCTGATTACCTTGATGGTGATGCTGGCGGTGTCGCTGTTCATCAGTTCGCTGGCATCGCGCATGCGGCATCAGGCTAACGTCGCGATGTTGCGTGAAGCACGCGCAGGCAACCTGTACATGCTAGGCAAGGAACTGGCGGCGGTGCTGACGCTGGAACAGATCCTGGAAATCGGCCGCCGTCATCTCGGCGCAGTGTTCGGTGCAAAGACCGCATTCTGCCTGCCGGACAGCGGTGAGCACGTTCGTGTGGCCGCGCCGGAACAACATGACGCACATGCCTTGCAGCAGATCGATCTGGGGGTCGCGCAATGGGTCTATGACAATGATCAAGCGGCCGGACATGGCACGGCGACTTTGCCGGCGGCCCAGGCCTTGTATCTGCCGTTGAACGCCACCATGCGTACGCGCGGCGTACTGGCTTTTGTCGCTGACGATCCTTTGCAACTGGCCTTGCCGGAGAACCGGCAGATGCTGGAAATTTTCTGTTCACAGATCGCCATGGCCATCGAACGTCTGCACTACGCCGAAGTGGCGCAGGACGCGCTGGTAACGATGGAGTCGGAGCGCTTGCGCAATTCTTTGCTGTCGGCGATTTCGCACGACTTGCGCACGCCGCTGACTTCGCTGGTCGGCAGTGCCGAAGCACTGGCGCGGGTGCCTTCGCTGGGTGCGGACGAGCGAGAGATGGCAATCACCATCAGCGAGCAGTCGCAGCGTATGTCCGGGTTGGTGGAAAACCTGCTCGACATGGCGCGCTTGCAATCGGGCGGCATCACGCTCAACCGGCAGTGGAACTCGATCGAAGAAGTGGTCGGCACGGCGTTGCGCCTGCTGAACAAGACATTGGGCGAGCGCCGTGTCGAGACGCATCTGCCGGCCGATTTGCCGCTGGTGCGTTTTGATGCGGTACTGATCGAGCGCGTCTTTGCCAATCTGATCGAGAACGCCGTCAAGTACGCGCCGGCCGGTGAAATCATCGTCGTTGATGCCAGAGCCAATGCCGGCAGGATGGAAATCAGCGTGATCGACCGCGGTCCGGGTTTCCCAGCAGGCATGGAAGAGCGCGCCTTTGAAAAATTCACCCGTGGTGACACCGAGTCGAGCACGCCGGGAGTCGGCCTTGGTCTGGCGATTTGCCGCGCCATTGTGGATGCGCACGGCGGCACGATACGCGCGCTGCCTGGCGATGGCGGTCAGGGTGCGCGTGTGTGCTTTACGCTACCGCTCGAACAACCTCCGGCATTGCCGGAAGAGGATTAATCATGTTGGACCACGCAGGTAATATCGTTTTCGTCGAAGATGACGCTCACATCCGCAAGCTGGTGCGCGGGGCGCTCGAACAGGAAGGCTTCGTCGTCCACGAAGCACGTACCGCGCGCGAGGGAATGGTGGAAGCCGGTACCCGCAAACCGGATCTGGTGATCGTCGATCTCGGCCTGCCGGATCAGGACGGCAAGCAGGTTATTGCCGATATCCGATCATGGAGCGATGTGCCGATCGTGATCTTGTCGGCGCGTACGCAGGAGGCCGAGAAAGTCGCCGCGCTCGACGCCGGCGCCGACGATTATCTGACCAAGCCGTTCGGCGTACCCGAGTTGCTGGCGCGTATCCGTGCGCAACTGCGCAGGCGCAGCCAGGCCAGTGCCGCCACCGGACGTTTCCGGCTTGGCGATCTGCTGATCGACTTGCCGGCGCGTACTGTAAGCAAAGGCGGTGAGCCGGTGCATCTGACCCAGATTGAGCACCGCCTTATCTCGACCCTGCTACGCGATGCCGGACGCGTGATTACCCACCGCCAGCTACTCGCGGCAGGTTGGGGGCCGTCGCATACGGAAGATCATCATTACCTGCGGATTTACATGCAACGCCTGCGTCAGAAACTGGAGCAAGACTCCGCGCAGCCAAAATACATCCTGACGGAAATTGGTGTGGGATACCGTGTCGTGAATGTAGAGCCGGCCTGAGCTTCGAGTTGAACAGGAGCGTCGAAAAGCGGCAGATTGAGTACGTTATTGGGTAACAACCAAAATTAAATGATTTTGTAAAAGAAATTCAATGTTTTAAATGCAATATCCTCCTTAAAATAAAAAAAACGGGAGGTTCGATGATGCGTGTGTTGCAGCGAATGAAATTGTGGCAGCGGATCGCGTTGCTGGGATTGATGGGGCTGATGTTGGTCGCTCCTCCTTTTTATCTCTACGTTGATAGTGCAAACAAAAGCATCGACGTGTCGGGGCTGGAGTATGCGGGGTTGGAACCCGGCAGAGCAGCTCTGAAAGTGCTGCAGGCTGCACAGCAGCATCGCGGCTTGTCCGCCGCTTTCCTGGTTTCAGGCCAGATGGCGCAGCAACGCAGCGATACGGCGCGTCGCATGGATCTGGCGCTGGATGAGCTTGCGCAGGCTCTGAAGCCCGGTGGGCTTTCTTCTTTACCTCTATGGCAGAAGATTCGTTCTGAATGGAATACTCTCTCTAACGGCATTGGCACTCGCGGTCTGACTCCCAGCGAAAGTTTTCAGCTCCACTCCCAACTTTGTCAGGACCTGCTGCTGCTGATTGAGCGCATCAGCGATAGTTACAAACTCACCCTCGATACCGATGCGGACGTCTACTATCTGGTTCATGCCGTTTACTTCGACTTGCCGCAGCTGACCGAATATTTCGGACAGGTGCGTGGTATGGGTGTTGGCGTGCTGAGCAGCGGCAACATGACGCCGGAGGTGCGTACGAAAATGTACGGGCTGATTGCCGGAGCACGTCTTTTTGGCAAGACGGCAACCCGATATTTCGAGAAGGCCTATGAAGCACGACCGGGGCTGAAGGATCGTTTTGCGCCAAGCATCGCTGCTGCCACTGCACAGGGAAGTGAGGTGCTGACGATGGCGAACGACAATATTGCCGCGGCCAATGGCGTCAGTCTTGCACCTCAGGAATATTTTGATTTCGTGAGCAAAGCAATCGAAAGGCAATATCAAATTGCCTTTGCAACAGAGGATCAATTGCAATCACTCATCAGCGAGCGGATCGAGCGGCAGCGTGAGATGCGAAATTTGTTCTCCGGCGGCGTCATACTGATAGCTGTGCTCGCGGCCCTCTTCGGCTGGTTTGTTTGCCGCAGTCTGGTCCGGCAGCTCGGAGGCGAGCCAGGCGACGTGATCCGCGTGCTGGAAAAAGTCGCGCAAGGCGACTTGACGCAACGTATTGACGTTGATCCCGGCGATTGCTCCAGCCTGGTATATCAGGTGAAGGAGATGGTCGATCATTTGTCGATAGTCATCACCGAGGTCGCAACAGGCGCATCCGTACTGGCCGATGCATCTCATGAAATCAGTAGCGCGGCGCAATTTCTGTCTTCCGGTGCCAATGAACAGGCCGCCGGTGTTGAAATGACCAGCGCATCGCTGGAAGAAATGTCTTCTTCGATTACCAGTAACGCCAATAACGCAAAAATTACCGAAGCACTGGCAGGTCAGGCCGCCGGGGATGCCAGTGCAGGCGGCGCTTCAGTGCGTTCGACCGTGGTTGTGATGAAGCAGATTGCGAAGATGGTCGATATGATCGACGACATCGCTTACCAGACCAACCTGCTCGCTTTGAACGCCGCTATTGAAGCGGCCGGCGCCGGCGGGCAGAGCCGTGGTTTTGCGGTTGTCTCTGCGGAGATCCGCAAGCTGGCAGAACGCAGCCAGACCGCCGCGCAGGAGATCGGAGAAGTGGCTGGCAAAAGCGTTGAACTTGCGGAGAAGTCCAGCGATATGCTGGCATTGCTTGTGCCGCGGATCGAACAAACGGCAACGCTGGTGCAAAACATTACGCTGGCTTCCGCAGAGCAAGCCGCCGGTGTGGAACAAATCAATTCGGCGCTGTTTCAACTCAGCATGACAGTGCAGCAGAACGCTGCAGGCTCCGAAGAATTGGCAGCCACCGCTGAAGAGATGAGTGCGCAAGCTGAAAAATTGCGCCGTTCCATTGCCTTCTTTGAAACCAAGGAAGAGCACCGCGGCGACGACAAGAAGACGCGGTCACCGAAGAATCAGTCGTGGCCGCATGGCGCTATTGGGGCGCCTTCAATCGTAAAGCAGACTGAGACAGATTAAGGACGGCTAAACGTCATTGCCTACTCTGCGCGACGAAACCTAAAGATCCCCCCAGATGTCGATTTGCCGCCGGATCACACCCGCATGTCCGTCGCAGATGATCAGTACTTCTCTCGTGCCGTTGCGCATCACAAAACGAAAATACTCCGCGTCGGCACGCTGAACGAAACTCTCGCTTTCTATCTTGCCGCCACCTGCCACGCCGTTGGCGTTAGTCATTGCCGCCATCGTTTCCATGGCGGCACGGCGGCAGGCGGGCAAGTGATTTCTGGCTTCCAGCGAAGGGCCGTAGTCCTCCGGCGAGCGGTAGGGTACGACCGCGTGCGCTTGCTGCAGACCCAGCACCACATACAACATGACCATCAGCATTACACCCCATGCCACTTTCTTTTGCCGGTTGCGGCGCTTTGCCGCAGCGTTCAGAAGATCGCCAAGAGCGTACTTGTGTGAAGGGATGAGGTAGTGGCGCATGATGGCCTCCGGAGCAAATGGATACGGTTGATCAGAACGTGCGCGAGACTGCCAGCACTAGCTGGTTGCGGCCCAGGTTCTTACCCTTGACGGTATAGCCGGCATCCTTGGCGTTGGTGCCGGTGTAATAGGCTGCGAGAACGTAGCCGGAGAAATCGCGGTTCAGGCCGAGCTTCCAGTCGGTGTATGACAGGTTGGATGCATTGGGACCGGTGTAGCGTTGATGACCGACGTGCGCTACGCCGTTGATGCCGGCAAACAATTCATGGGTCAGCGACAAGTCGATGTAGTTGGAGCCGCGCGTGTCGGCGCTGCCGAAAGTATTGCCGACAGCATAGGAGTAGCGCAGCGAGATCCACTTTGCATCGAGGCCGAGATACAGCTCGTTGGTGTCGGCCTTGGTATAGCCGCTCGGGAAGCTGCCCGGATAAGCGTAGTGCAGGAAGCCGACGTCGCCCGTCAGCGTGTCATTGAACTGATACTTGAAGCCGCCGTAGATGTCGGCTTCCAGGCTCGCCGAAGCGCCTGGCGTCGCATCACTGATCCAGCTGATGTTGGAGGCCCAGATGCCGGCATACAAACCGCTCTCGTGCGACAGATCGAAGCCGCCTTGTAGAGCAGGCTTTTCATTGGTCTGTGTCAGGCCGCGGAAGACGTACTGGCTGTAGAGGCCAATATTGGCGCTGGTGGTGAAAGCGGGAGCGGGGGTGGGGGCCGGAGCGGCCGCTGTGCTTGTTTGTGTATCGCTGCTGTCAGCCGCCAGCGACGGCAAGGCTTGCAGCAATACCGCTGCACCTGCGGTCAGTATCAACAGGCGGCCAAGCGCCAGGGGAAAGCTCTTCGGGGATGTCATTTTCTTGTACTCCACATGTCAGGTTGATGTGGACTACAAGATAAGAAAAGTGGCGTTTAATTCTTATAAAACTTCAGCCCGGCAGAATAAACATCGCGTAAAAAACGACGAGATATTTGCGCGCCGGTTCCCGATTTACATCACCCCCAGCACTGCCTCGAGATCTTCTTCTTCGCTCGGCGGCACCGACATGTCGAGCACTGCTTCGATGTGATTCAGATGTTCAATCATGGATGCCACAGCCTGTTCGGCATTGCCGGCGGCGATGGCGTTGATGATGTCGCCGTGTTCGTCGTGGGTGCAGGCGGGCACGGTCGGCGAGTCGTACAGCACGATGATCAGGCAGGTCAATGAGGCCAGCTCGCGCATCATCTTGCTCATGACCGGGTTCTCGACCATGTCGGCGATGCGGATGTGGAATTCACCTGACAGGCGTATGATCGCGCGCCGGTCATTGGCTTCGCGCGCCTGTGCTTCTTGTGCGACGTGGTCACGTAGCTGGGCAACGTGTTCGGGCTTGGTGTGTTCGCACAGATGGCGCAATAACGCCGGTTCGACCAGACGGCGCGCAGCAAAAATGGCGCGCGCTTCGCTCGGCGTCGGGCTGGCGATAAAGGCGCCGCGATTCGGGATGGTGGTGATCAGGCCTTCGTGGCTCAGGCGCGCCAGTACTTCGCGCACACGCGTGCGGTTGACGTTGAAGATGCCGGCCAGTTTTTCTTCCACCAGCTTGGTGCCGGGTGTGAGACGGTGCTCCATGATGGAAGTAAGGATGCGCTCATAAATGATGTCGCCCGCCATCGGCCGGGCGCTGACGGCTTGCGCCGGGAGCGGGCTGTTTTCCGGTTTGCTGACGGTTTTCTTTCTTCCTGTGCCGGCTTTGGTCGCGGTGGCTGCGGTGGTGCTGGTCATTGCATTGTCCTGAATAAGTGTCCCTTGGCCTGCAAGACGTGTGCGGTGTGCACGCAATGTGCATGCGATGTACCTGCGTCCAATGGGAGTCAATTTTGTGGAGATATATTGTCACAATTCGAAAAAAATTTCTCCACATTTATAAAATATTTTGTCGCACTGATTTGGTTTGATTTTTCCTGATTTGCACCAGCATGGATCCTGATCGCTGTGCGATGACGGTGATTTCAGGGGAATTTCTACTCTCACAAAACCTGTTTAGAGTTAAAACCGTCCTGGCACAGGTATTGCATGTATTGTCGCAATTGAGAAATTGGATTGTCACAATTTATATTTTAGTTGCTCCGTTTCTGTCTCATTTACTGTCGCCTTCACTGTCTTACTTACGGGAGAGTCACCATGCCATACCAAGCACAACAACCACAAAGCGTACAAAAAACATCACGCCTGTTTGTCTTCCGCACTGCTGCGGTGACGCTCGGGCTAGCGTGCAGCCTGGCTTTTACCGGTTCGGCGCAAGCCCAGTCCAAGCCCAAATTCAAGCTGGCCTACGCCAAGTGCGCGCACTGCATGTCCATGGCGCTGGTGCCTGAGCTGGCCAAGAACGTCGACATCGAAGGCATCAACTTCACCGCCGGCAGCGACGCGCTGACGGCGCTGGTGTCGAAGAGCGTGGACATTGCGCAGGTGACTTATCTGTCTTTTGTCAGCGGCCTCGACAAGGGTTTCGATCTGGTGGCTGTGTCGGGTCAGGTCAACGGCGGTTCCGAAATGCTGGTCGGCAAGGACACAGCCCTGGCATCTGACGACTGGGCCGGTCTGAAGAAGCTGATCGCTGAATACAAGGCGCAGGGCAAACCATTCCGCATCGCCGCCTCCCGCGGTAACGCACAAGACTTGCACATGCGCGGCGAACTGGCCTTGAACGGCATCAACCCGAACAAGGACGTCCAGTTCGTCAACATCCCGAATCCATCCGATCACGCCGCAGCCTTGCAGCGCGGTGAAGTCGAGCTGATCTGCTCGGTCGAGCCGTTCGCCTCTCAAATCCGCATGACCGGCGTCGGCAAGCATTTCGCCTTTCCTTACAAGCAAGCCGCCGGCCGCCTCACCAATCTGATCGTGACGCGCTCGGACGTGATCAAGGAACACCCGGCCGAGGTGAAGGAGACGGTCGCTGCCGTGGTACGCCTGGTCGACAACCTGCAAAAGGACAAGCAAGCCTGGGTCGCGAGCATCGTCAAGGGCACGGGTCTGGACAAGACCGTCGCCACCGAAGCGCTGAAGAATTCCTACCCCGACTACAAGATGTACCGTGCGCAGACGCAAGCCATCGGCACCATGATGAAAGAGTTGAAGTACATCTCCACCGACGTCTCGTCGCAGATCGACAAGAACATGGACTACAGCTTTTTGATGGAAGTCACCAAGAAGCCGAAGACCGAACTGGGTTATTGATCCGGGCGGCGCACGACCGATTGAGTCAGATAGAAACTGGATAGAAAGCAGGTGATCACAATGAATGGACTGATGCGCTCCTTGTCGGAGGCGAAGTGGCGATTCGCCGTACCGATTTTGCTGGTGTTGTTTTGGGAAGCATTTTCCCGTTCGGGAGCGATTCCTGCTTCCTTGCTGCCGGCGCCGTCGCGCGTGTTTGCGACCTGGATGGACTGGATCTTCGGCTATAGCGAAGCGGCGCAGGACAGCAGTGGCCGCTGGATTTTCGACGCCATGGCCAGCTGCATACGGGTCACGGCCGGTTATCTGATTGCGGCGATCTCTGGTATTGCGTTGGGCGTGGCGATCGGCTGGTGGCGTTGGGTCGAGCGCGCCATCGAGCCGACGGTGCAGATGCTGCGGCCGATTCCGCCGGTGTCGTGGATTCCGCTGGCGATCATCTGGTTCGGCATCGCCAACAAGCCAGCGATCTTCCTGGTGTTCCTCGGCGCGTTCTTTCCCATCCTGATGAACACCGTGCACGGCGTCAAAACCTCCGACCGCAATCTGTTGCGCGCGGCGGCGATGGCCGGCGCCAATCAGAGTCAGTTGTTGCGCTTCGTGATCTTGCCTGCAGCGATGCCGAGTATCTTCGCAGGCCTGCGTATCGGTATCGGCAGCGCCTGGATGCTGACCGTGACGGCAGAGATGGTGGCGGTCAAGAGCGGTCTCGGTTATGCGCTGTGGGATTCGTATTACTTCCTGCGCTACGACCTGGTGATCGCAGCCATGATCAGCATCGGCTTGCTCGGCTATCTGGCCGACCTGATCCTGAAACTGATCATGAATTCGGTACTGCGCTGGCAGCATGTGGCGACAGTGCAGGGCAAGGCTTAAGACTCGGCAAGGAGAATCATCATGGCATTTATCGAACTCAACAATATCGTCAAAGTCTTCAAAGACAAAAAACGCGGCACTGATATGCTCGCGATCGACAACGTCACCCTGAGCCTGGAGAAGAAGGAATTCCTCTGCCTGCTCGGCCCGTCCGGTTGCGGCAAGTCGACGCTGCTGAACATGATCGCCGGCTTTGAACATCCGACTTCCGGCAGCGTCACTGTCGCCGGCAAGCCGATCACCGGCCCCGGCGCCGACCGTGGCATGGTGTTCCAGCAGGCCAATCTGATGCCGTGGTTGCCGGTGTGGGACAACATCGCGTTTTCACTCAAGCTGCAAGGCAAGAGTGCCGCCGAACGCCGCGCTGCAGCGCAGCCTTTCATCGAAACAGTGAAACTCAAGGGTTTCGAAAATCACTTCCCGGCGGAATTGTCGGGCGGCATGGCGCAGCGCGTCGGCATCGCCCGCGCGCTGTTGCAGAATCCATCGGTGATCCTCATGGACGAGCCGTTTGCGGCACTCGATGCGCAAACCAAGATGGAAATGCAGGAAGAGCTGGTCACGCTGTGGCAGCGTTATGAGGGTACGATTGTGTTCGTCACGCACAGCGTCGACGAAGCGCTGGTGCTGGCGACCAAGGTTGCCGTCATGACGCATCGCCCGGGCCGCATCCGCGATCTGATCGACATCGACCTGGCGCGGCCGCGCGACACCACGACCGCCGAATTCAACCAATACAAACGCCATGTGCTGAGCCTGATCCGCGAAGAATCCGCGCTCGCCCATGCCGATGCAGCAGCTCACGCCACTAAGCTGGCTGCTTAGACCAAACAAGGAAACCATCATGACTCAACGTACTCTGCTCGGCATGCTCACACCGTCCTCCAACACCACGCTGGAGCCGGTCACCACAGCGATGATCGGGGATATCCCGGAAGCCAGCGCGCACTTCGGCCGCTTCCGTGTGACCGAGATTGCGCTGTCGAACCAGGCGCTGGCGCAATTCGACGACAGCGAAATCCTGCGCGCGGCTGAACTGCTGTCCCACGCCAAGGTGCAAAGCATCGGCTGGAACGGCACGTCGTCGGGCTGGCTCGGCTTCGACGCCGACGAGCGCCTGTGCCGCCGCATCACCGAAGCGACCGGCATCCCGGCATGTACTTCGGTGCTGGCGCTGAATGAGATTTTCGACATCACCGGCGTCAAGCGCTTTGGCCTGGTGACGCCTTACCTCGATGACGTGCAGGCGGCGATCATCAAGAACTACGCGGCGTCGGGCATGGAATGTATTGCAGAACGTCATCTGCGCAAGCAGGACAATTTCTCGTTCTCCGAAGTTGGCGTCGACGAACTGCGCGCCATGGTGCGTGAAGTCGCCAAGGAAAAGCCGCAAGCCATCACCATCTTTTGTACCAATCTGCGCGGCGCGCCGCTGGTGGAAGAGCTGGAGCGTGAAGTCGGTATTCCGATCTACGACACCATTTCCACCGTGGTGTGGAAATCGCTCAGGCAGGCGGGATCGGACCCCTCGCGCATTCGCAACTGGGGCAGCCTGTTCCGTGACGTATGAATCTATTCCAGCTCCTACTGCGAGGCGCCAGTGAGGCTCATGCGCTGCTCTTCACCTCACTGACACCCTCTCGCTACGGACCTGAAACAGATTCTCGGAGCATTTATAAAATTGAATGGAAGTCAGTATGGAAGACTTTGATCTGGTAATTCGCAACGGCACCGTCGCCACCGCGTCCGACATCATGCAATGCGATGTCGGCATTGTCGACGGCAAGGTCGTGGCGCTGGGGCGTAACCTCGCGCGTGGCTGGCAAGAGATCGATGCCAGCGGCAAGCTGGTATTGCCTGGCGGTGTGGATGCACATTGCCATCTCGACCAGCCGATGGAAGAGGGGCTGGAGATGGCCGACGATTTTCGCAGCGGCACGATTTCAGCGGCATGCGGCGGCACCACGACGGTGATTCCGTTTGCCGCGCAGGCCAAGGGCCAATCGCTGCGTGCCGCGGTGGAGGACTATCATCGCCGCGCCGAAGGCAAGGCCGTGATCGACTACGCCTTCCATATGATCGTCAGCGACCCGACCGAACAGGTCTTGAAAGAGGAGCTGCCGCAGCTGATCAGCGAAGGCTATACCTCGTTCAAGATCTACATGACCTACGACGATCTGAAGCTCAATGATCGCCAGATCATCGATGTGCTGGCCATCGCACGGCGCGAGGGCGCGATGGTGATGATTCATGCTGAAAACGCCGACTGCATTGCATGGCTCACGGAGCAACTGGAAGACGCCGGATTGACGGCGCCGAAGTACCATGCGACCTCACGGCCGATGCTGGTCGAGCGCGAGGCAACGCATCGTGCGATTGCGCTGTCGGAACTGGTCGACGTGCCGATTCTGATCGTGCATGTGTCGGGCAAGGAAGCCATCGAGCAAATCCGCTGGGCGCATGGCCATGGCCTGCGCATTTATGCCGAGACGTGCCCGCAGTATTTCATGCTGACCGCAGACGATCTCGACCAGGAGGGCTATCACGGCGCCAAATGCATCTGCAGCCCGCCGCCGCGCGACAAGGAAAACCAGCAACACATCTGGGACGGTTTGGCCAGCGGCTTGTTCACGGTGTTTTCGTCGGACCACGCGCCGTTCCGTTATGAGGACCCCAAGGGCAAGATGCCGGGCGGGAAGGAAGTGCCGTTCCGCTATATCCCCAACGGCACACCAGGTTTGGAGACACGTCTGCCACTGCTGTTTTCAGAAGGCGTCGGTAAAGGCCGCATCGATCTCAACCGCTTCGTGGCGCTGACGGCGACCGATCCGGCGAAGATGTACGGCCTGTATCCGCAGAAGGGCACCATCGCCATCGGCGGCGATGCCGACATCGCGATCTGGGACCCGCACAAGGAAGTCGTGATCGCCAACGATAACCTGCATCACAACGTCGACTACACGCCGTATGAAGGCATCACGGTTACCGGCTGGCCGACGACCACGCTCTCGCGTGGTGAAGTGGTGTACGACGGTAAGGATCCGCAGGGTGCCATCGGTCGCGGCGAATTCTTGAAGTGCGGTCTGCCTGATCCGGCGCGTCCGCGTAAACGTTGACCGGGCTCTTCAGGTGCTCTTGCTCGTAAACGATAAGCACTCTCAATACAGTAAATTTTCAATCTTACGGTCACACTTCTACGTCTGTGGAGGTGTGACTTTCGCATGCCATTGTGGTTATTTCACCCACTGAGTTAAAAATCTCCGGCTCGCGTTCGATTTCTGATTGCTCCTGCCGGAGGCATGGTGCTAGCATCACGCCGGACGTTGTCTTCCTATGGCAGCGTCAGATTCTTAAAGACGGGGTAACACATGAAAAAACAACTCATGATCGCAACCATGGCCGTCCATGGATTGCTGGGGATGCAGTCGGCACACGCTGCCGGTGCAATGAATGTCGATGACGCGCAAGTGCTCGGCGCAAACAAATGTCAGTTGGAAACCTGGGGTAAATTCAATCGCGACGGTACCGAGCGCTGGCTCAATCCGTCGTGCAACCTCACCGGCAATCTTGAGATTTCGTGGGGCAATTCGTGGCAGCGCGATGCCAATGGCATGTATCTCTCAAACAGCCAGCTCCAGGGTAAAACCGTTTTCAAGGAAATGTCAGCCAACAGTTATGGCATCGGCATGCTTGGCGGTGTGGTGCGGCAGACCGATAGTGGCGACGCCAACAATGGCGCGCGTCAACGTTCGTGGAATTATTATTCAAAACTGCTGACCTCGTTCTCCTTCAAGGACGACGCGGTGCTGTTGCATACGAATGTCGGCTTCAATCGCAGGGGTAAAGAACAGACCACGCGTCTGACCTGGGGTCTGGGCAACGAGACGCAACTGATGGACAAGCTGTCCTTCATCGGCGAAGTATTCGGTGAGAACAAGGGCAAGCCCGGCTATCAGGCCGGTATCCGCGCCGCGCTGGTGCCGGAACATGTCGAGATGGATCTGACTTACGGCAACACCTTCGGTCGCGAGACGCAAGGCCGCTACGTGGTGCTGGGCTTGCGTTTCATCACGCCTGAGCTGCGTCGCTGATTGTTTGCCCAATCAATCCCGTTCATTCTGTAACGCATCTCACACTTGTCAATCCAGCTTGCCGGATTGACATTGTTTTCTGACAATTCCTCTTGTCGTGGTAAATTACGCCTTGCGCTTGCAGCAACACGCAAGAGCAGCTAACAAAACTTTCGCAGTTTTTCCCGTTTGCGATTTCTTCATTGCGCATCCGCGGTTCCACCCGACGGACTTCGCGCTGTTTTGTTAGCTGTTCTTTAGCATGCGTAATTTCTTCACTACTCAATAGGTACCTTCGTTGGAAAACATCTTACTGATCGTCGCGGCCCTCTTTTTGGTCGCGCTGAACGGTTTTTTCGTCGCAGCAGAATTCGGTCTGGTCAAATTGCGTCAGACTCGCATCAGAGCCATCGTCAAGACGCAAGGTTTGCGCGGACGTATCCTGGCCACTGTCCACAATCAACTTGACGCGTATCTCTCGGCTTGTCAGCTGGGTATCACGCTGGCGTCGCTGGGTCTCGGCTGGATCGGTGAGCCGGCTTTTGCCAGCTTGCTGGAGCCGCTGTTTGCGGTCCTCGGCGTCAGCTCGCCGGAACTGATCCACGGCGTGTCGTTCGTCTTTGCTTTCGTGATCATTTCCTTCCTGCACATTGTCGTCGGCGAGCTTGCGCCGAAATCCATGGCCATCCGCAATCCGGAGCGCATCGGTCTGTGGTGTGCAATGCCACTGTATGGTTTCTACTGGACGATGTATCCGGCGATCTGGCTGCTCAACCTGAGCGCCAACTGGGTGCTGCGTATTTCAGGGCTGGGCGGTGCGCACGGTCACGATTCGTACTATTCGTCCGATGAGCTCAAACTGATCCTGCGCGGCGGTGGCAAGACTGCGGGCAAGTTCACGCGCGACGAGTGGAACGTGCTGGCGCAATCGCTGGACTTTGGTGATCTGAAAGTCATGGACCTGATGCGTCCCGCCAATGAAATCATTGCCTTGAGCGCCGCCAATACGCAGCAAGAAAATCTGGAAATCATCTATCGCAACCGGTTCAGTCGCTATCCCTACTTTGATGAAGAACGCCAGGAGGTGCTGGGACTGTTGCACCTCAAGGATGTCTTCATTGCGCAGCAGGACGGCAAGGCGGTTTCTGACCTGCGCTTGTATCTGCGTCCGGTGCAATACATTTCGCCGAGTTTGTCGGCGCAAGAGCTGCTGCGCCGTTTCCGCACCGGTTCCCCGCACTTCGCGATCATTGGACGCAAGGGACAGCCGGCGCTGGGCTTCATCACCCTGGATAATTTGCTGAGCGTGCTGGTGGGTGAGATTCGCGATGAATTTCGTCATACCAACAACGAGTGGACGCGTCAGGACGATGGCACCTTGCTGGGCAAAGGCAGCCTGCCTATCGTTACGCTGGAACATATGCTGGGCATCGATTTTGAGTACGATGAGAGCGTCGACTCGGTGGGTGGCCTGGTGATGGAGAAGCTGGGTGAGGTGCCTAAAGAAGGGCAGAAGGTGGAGTTTCCGGCTTTTGACATCGTGGTGGTGAAGATGAAGGGGCCTAAGATTGTGTTGGTGAAGGTTTTTCCTAAGATGGTGGATGGGGAGTGGGTTGGGGAGTCGGA
>Ga0209913_1000521_pt1 | contig 31510 bp, 22 predicted proteins | sample PersoiDNA2013203_FD_185805 | JGI IMG/M metagenome (GOLD analysis project Ga0209913, IMG submission 185805) | Permafrost soil microbial communities from the Arctic, to analyse light accelerated degradation of dissolved organic matter (DOM) -... | ecosystem: Environmental > Terrestrial > Soil >... | reverse complement strand
GCCATTGCCGTTACCCAAGGTACCGTCGCTGGCAGTCAAGGTACCACCATTGAGACCTATGGTCGCAGCATTGACCGTCACTCCATGCACACCGGTGGTGGCGCTCTGATAATTGGTATTGAGACTCAGGTTCAGACTATTCGAGCTGCTGGTGATGTCTGCCTTAATGATGATGTTATTGTCGGCATTGAGCGTCAGCGTCGCATTGGCGTCACCGGTCTTTTCAATGGCGGCGCTGACGGTAATGTTGCCGCCACTGGCCGCACCGCCTGCACCGGTTGCCAGCGTGACATTGACGCCCAAATTGAGCTGCGTATCAATATCAGCAGCCCGGATCGACGATGACTGTCCGTTCGAAGTGATCACACTGGTGATCGTGTCGAGAATGATATCGGCGTTATTGTTGGTATCTGCCACCACGGTCAAATCATAAGGATCGATATACCAGGTGCCGCCAGATCCCACAGTCGGCGCGTTGACCACATCCAGCGAAGTCAGCCCCGAAGTCTCGACATAGCCGCCCTTGCCCGCTGCACCGGTGGCCGACACAGCGCCGTCAATATAAGCCCCACCTTCCGAATACAACACCACGCTGCCGCCGTTAGCAACACCATCGGCGCTGATGGCGGAACTGGCGGTGGTCGTCAGTTGTTGCGAAGCGCGCAAGAAAATCCGGCCGCCATCGGCCACCACACTGCTGGCATTGATGATGCCACTATTCTTGATCAATCCAGCGGCAATACCGATGGTGCCGGCCGCTGCGGTGATGGTGCCGAGATTGGTGACATTGCCGGCCGCACCGGTGACGTTGACGGTGACACCGGGCGTACCGGTATCGACCAGTTCTACGCTTTGTCCAGCCGCCAGCAGGATCTCTCCGTTAGGGCTCTGAATCACGCCGCTATTGGTGACATTGCTACCGATCAGATACACGCTGCCGCCACTGGCAGTCTTGATGGTGCCTTGATTTTCGACATCACCGACGGTGCCGCTGGTACTGCTGAAGGTCAGCCGTCCGGCCAGAAAATCACTATCGCTGAGATTGATCGTGCTGGCAATGAAGCGCGCCACATCAACCACCCCGGTGGGGCCGATCAGGATGCCGTTCTGGTTGATCAGCGCCACCGTGCCATTGGACTTGAGCAAGCCATAGATCAACGAGGGATCAGTGCCGGTCACGCGCGCCAGGAAGGCCGCTGCTGCGCTCGGTTGATTGATGTCGACCACCGCATTGGCACCGATGCTGAAGGTGGTGAAGTTGGCAATTGCCTGATTGGTGGTCTGATTGATCGTCAGCGTATTGCCGGTTTGCGTAAATGTCGCATTGCCGTAAGTGACCGTGCCGCCAGTAGGCAAGGTATTGACCGGGGGTGCCGCTGCCAGCGCCGTGGTGTTCCAGGCGGCGCAAACTACCGCAGTGGTCAGCGAAATACGCAACGCGCTGCCGAACATGGCGCGCCAGGACCGCCGCAGCAAGCCGAACAACAATTGCGGCAAAGGCTTGCGCGCACGGCGCGACAAGGTCAGACGGCGATTGCCGACACGTAGCGTGAGCGACGGCGGCAGCAGTTCGATCTGCGGCGCGACGGGGTCGCAGGTGGCGCTTGGCGGCGTGGCTGGGTGCGATGAATTGTGCATGATGTTCTCTCAAAACCCCAAAAGTGCGCTGACATGCGCATTGATGTCACCGCGTTTTTCGGTCAAGGAATTGCCGCTGGCACCGACCCGTGCGATATCGAGCTTGACGTTGAAATCGCGTCCCAGCGCATAGCGTGCGCCAACGCCGACGCTCGATACAGTCATGCTGGGCAAGATGCCGCTGACGCCAACATGATTGTTGTAGCCACGACCGATGTCATAGAAACCGAGCAGGCGCAGATTGCCTTTGCTGACCAATTCAGGTGTGTACAGTTCGGCATTGAGCACCGCGCCGCTGTCGGCTGCGACTGCGCGTTCACCAAAACCACGTACGGCGGTGGAACCTGCCAGTCCAAACTGCTCGGCCGATACCAGCGGATGGGGGGCAACTTGCGCGCTACCGGCAATGCGCATCTGCCAATCTTTGGGCAAGCCCTTGAAGATTGACGCGCTACCGCGCAACACCATGAAATCGTCAACCGTATTGCGGCTGCCCGGCGTCAAATAGGAATAGCGATCAGTGCGGCCATCGGTGGTGGTATTGGTATAGGCAGTACCGCTGGCCCAGTTGCGCGACAAGCCGATGTTGTAGTCGACACTCTGACCGACGCCACGCTGTTGGCCGCTATAGGTCACGCTCAAGGGCATCAGCGTATACGGCACGCAGGAAGCGACATCCGGTGTCGGCGGTGCAATGCTCAATTCGATACCGTTGACGCTGCAACGTGAATCGATCTTCTTGTAGTCGATGCCAAAAATCAGCTTGGTGCTGCTTTCGCCCTGGCGCGGGAAAAAGTGGTTCCAGCGAAAACCGTAGACATCGCCCTTGCCGGTAAAGCCCAGCACGCCGCCCAGCGTCGGTGACGACGAGGGCGAGTTGACGCTCGATTTACCGTAGATGAAGTCAAGACTGTCGCCAAGACTGTAGAGCGGAATCCGGTAGCCAAGCGAATAGACATCCACGCTCACGCCATGCGGGCTGTCCGGCGACGTCGTATACGCAAGCGTAGCGACATGATCGCGGCCGAACAGATTGGCGTCCTGCAAGGCGACGCCCGAGCGCCATTTGCCGGTCGCAGCAGCGCCGGTATTGTCGAGTGTGAGCAGCAAGCGTAGCGGATCGTTGTCGGTCACCTTGACGTTGGCGTCGATCTTGTCGTCGGCATCCGGGCTGGCTGCCAGTGACACAGTGACCTGCTTGGCGGCGTTGTCATTGCTCAGTTGCACCGCTTCGGAAATCTTGCGCAAGTTAGGCGTCTGCCCCACTTGCAAGGCCGGCAGGCTGGCCAGGATATTCTGTTCGCTGAAATACTTGTTGCCACTGACGACGATCTTGTTGATGGGGTTTTCGGTGACCTGAATGTTGACCACGCCCGACGTCAGCTCCTGCTCCGGCACATTGACCTGCACCGCAGTGTAGCCACGCTGGCGATAGGCTGCTTCGAGTGCTTCCAGTGCCTTTTGCACGTCGCCGTAATCGCGCTGCTCGCCGGTGAACGGGCTCACCAGGTCCTGCACTTCGGCGGCCGTCAACAAGCTGTTGCCATCGATCTGAAAGCGCGCGATCATGAAGCGCTCGTCGGCCAGCGCGCTTGCTGCGCTGATCGTCAGCGCCAAGCCAAGCACACACTGTATCAATTGTTGTTTCATTGTTTTTCCTGGACACAGCAACAGGCAGCCGCGCTTCATCAGCGCGGCTGCCTGTTGCTGCGATCTCTATTTGTGATGAACCCTACCCTCTTTGCGCCCCCCTTGCGTACACACGATCATCTGTCTGCAAAACACAAGTTTCATTCCCATGCCTGATCATGCACATACGGTGATGTGTATGGACGACCTGCAACAGGAAAAAGTGCGACGACAGCCAGCATCGACGTCAATACGTGCGCTCGGCATGGATCTTCTTATTGATGCCGAGGAGCAATATTGCGTGATGAAAGCCGCCATGCATCGCTCACCCCGAACGATGCACATACTCGTGAGTATAGTGAGAGTGCGTGTTTTCTGTCGATAAAAATATCTGCCGAAAAGCAAGAAAACACCACATCAGACAAGCCGCTCAGCATTTATTTCCATGCAGAAATAAATGCTGAGACCAGCGGCATCATCGTGTTACAGGAGCACGATTATTTACTGTCGAAGGTGGTCACGCCGTCCCAGTCCGATGGCGGTGGCGCCGTCCGGAAATGGGCAATCCGCTGTAGATACAAATCATACAAACCATGCACCTGTTGCCGTTGCAGAGCGGCAATTATTTGTTCGGCCTGATCCCATTGCTGACTGCGCACCAACGCCAGTGCGGCATGCCATTGGTCGATCTGGCTACGCTGCGCTTCGGTCAAATCCTGCTCCAGCGCTAGTGGTTCAAAAATCGGCACCGGCTCATTCTTGCCCTTGACCCGCACGCTATCCAGTTCGCGGTAGGCAAATTGCGGCGCGGCAGCGCGCGTGGCCTGGCCGACCAGCACGCCGACGCCATACACCTTGGTGATCGATTCCAGACGTGACGACAAATTAACGGCGTCACCCATGACGGTATAGGCCTTGCGAATCTTCGAGCCCATGTCCCCGACGCGCATATTACCGGTATTGAGGCCGATGCCGATCTTCAGCGGCGGCCAGTTGCGCTTGACGAAATCCTGATTCAGGGCAATCACGGTCTGCTGCATCTTCAGGGCGGTGGCAACCGCCCGCGCGGCATGATCGGGCAAGCTGATCGGGGCGCCCCAGAACGCCATGACGGCATCGCCGATGTATTTATCGAGCGTGCCGCGATTGCTGCGGATATCTTCCGACATGGCGGTCAGGTAGGCATTAATGTATTCGCGCAATGCATTCGGTTGCAGACCTTCCGAAATGGTGGTGAAGCCGCGCACGTCGGAGAACATGACAGTCAGTTCGCGGCTATCACCTTCCATGCTGTAGTTGGCCGGATTGGCGGCCATTTCGGCCACCAGTTCCGGTGCCACATATTCACCGAACAGATTCACAATCGCACGCCGGTTGCGGTATTCGAACAGATAACCCCAGCCCAGATTGCACATGAACAAGGCCAGAATCAACAACAACGCCAGCGCCATCGGCAAGACCATGCCGGCGCTGTCATATAGCCAGTAGTTGAGCGCCACTACGCCAGCGCCGAGCGCCGATGACAAGACGATGGCCCACAATGGCCCCAGCAACGGCAACAGCAAACCGAGCAGCAAACCGATGATGACGATCTGTACCAGATTGAAGCCGAGTGAAAATTCCGGCCGCTGCTTGAAGTCTCCATCGAGGATAGACGCGATGATGTTGGCATGAATTTCCACGCCGGGATAATTCGGGCTCACCGGCGTAGCCCGCAAATCATACAGGCCCGGCACGGTGGTGCCGACCAACAGCACGCGTCCGGCCAGGTCATCGACCGGCAGCCGTTGCTTGATGATGTCCACCGCCGACACATAACGGAATGCGCCGCCGTGAATGCCGCCGCTACCGCGATAGGTCACCAGCGTGGTCAAATGCCGTTCGACCGGAATGAACATCGGCCGCGGCTTGGTATCGAGCGCAATCGATTCGAGCGCGCCATAGTCGCGCAACTGTTGCGCCGACATGACCGCATCCTGCTGCAGAAAGATCGGCTTCATGCGTTTGGCACCCAGCGCCATGCGGGCACTGGCCAGCGCCAGCGATTCATAGAAATTGTCGCCCACTTGCGCAATCAACGGCACCGAACGCACCAGGCCGTCGCTGTCGAGCGAGGGATTGAAGAAGCCCGCCGCCGGTGCCGCCTGTTGCAGTTGCGGCAAGTTGGCGCCATAGGCTTTCCAGTGGGTCACATCGAGACGTCGCCCACCCAGGTCAGCAGTGGTAAACACCGGCTTGGGCAAGGCGCCCTTGGCAATCGCATCGGTTTCGTTGGAGAGGTTGTAGCCCAGCACCACTGGCTGGCCATTCATCGCCGCGGCCAGGCGTGCATCGAAATCGAGTTTTGGCTTGAGTGCCTGCAATTGCTGGCTGAATTGCGGCACGCCCTTCAGTTCGTCCTTGGCCAGCTGTTCCAGCGTGGCATAACCGGAGCTGTTGTCTGGTTCGGCGAACAAGACGTCGAAGGCTATCGTCTGGGCCTGATAATGATCGGCCATCTTGCTCACCAGATCGGCGACGATGTCGCGGCTCCAGGGCCAGCGACCGAGTTCGGCGATGCTCTTTTCGTCGATATCGACAATGACGATACGCGGGTCGGTTTCGACCTTGGCGATGCGCATGCGCATGTCGTAAAAGAACAGATCGATGCGGTCAATCCATGATCCGGGCAACATACCCATGACTTGCGATCCGGCGACTAGCGTCAGGATCAACGCCAGCAACCAGCGCGCCCCATGTTTAGCGAATAGACGACGCACAGCTTCCCCCGTTGACTTATTTGTTGTGAATTTGCTGCGATGATGCCAGCAGCGCTGCTCAATCACAACGAGATTTACGCGGGATGCGCTAACTGCGCGCGATACAGATCAAGAAAATTTCCGCACGGCATCAAGCGCTAGGCCGGCACCGATGCTACCGAACAGATCCCCTTCGACCTGCCGTGCCTTGGGCACCAGCGCCGCGATACGATGGCGCAGCAGATGCACGCCGCTGGAGCCGCCGGTGAAAAACACGGTATCGATGGCATCGGCCTTGATACCGGCATCGGCCAGCAGCTTGCCGACAGTTTGCTCGATCGACACCACCAGATGGTCGATGCTGGCGTCGAAGTCGGCGCGCTCCAAATGCAGCGTGTCGGGCGGACGCAGACGATCCAGTTCCAGCGTCACCGACTGCGCGGCGGACAAGCCGATCTTGGCGCTTTCCACCTGCAAGGCCAACCAGTGACCGGCACGTTGCTCGACCAGATCGAGCAGACGGGCGAACTTGTCGCGCTCGCGCACTTCGCGGTAGACATCTTGCAATTGTTGCCAGGCTTTACGCGTGTAGATCAGATTGATGGTGTGCCAGGTCGCCAGGTTGAAGTAGTAGCTGGACGGTACTTCACTATTGCTATTGAGCTGGGAACCAAGTCCCAGCATCGGCATGACGCTGGTCAGGCTCAGATATTTATCGAAGTCGGTACCGCCGATGTGGACGCCGCCGGTAGCCAGGATATCGTCCAACCGGTCGGTCTTCAGGGCTCGCTGCGGCGACAGGCGCACCAGAGAAAAGTCGGAAGTACCACCACCGATGTCGGCGATCAGGACCAATTCCTCTCGGTCGAGCGTGGACTCGTAATCGAACGCTGCCGCAATCGGCTCGTACTGGAAGTCGATATGCTTGAAGCCGCAAGCGCGCGCGATTTCTTCCAGGGTGTCTTGCGCCAACTGATCAGCAGGGGCGTTGTCATCGACAAAATGGACTGGACGACCCAGCACCACGCTATCAAAACGACGGCCGGCAGCGCGTTCACCGCGTTGTTTGAGTTCACCGATGAATTGAGTCAGCAAGGACCGGAACGGCAGCGCGCGGCCACCGACTTCAGTCTGGCCGTCGATCATGCCGGAGCCGAGCAGGCTCTTGAGCGAGCGCATCAGGCGGCCTTCGTAGCCGGCCAGATAGGTCGACAAGGCAACCCGGCCGTAACTGAATTCGTCTTCGTCGGCATTGAAGAAAATCACCGACGGCAAGGTCATCTTGCCATCCTCGAGCGCCAACAAGGCCGGTTGTCCCTGCCTGCTCCAACCCATGGTGGAATTGGATGTTCCGAAATCCACGCCGCAAGCCTCTGACATACTACTCCCGCCTTTTTCACCAAAGGTCGGGATGATATAGAAAAGCACGGCCTGTGTCTGTAGTCAGGCTGCCACCATCAGAACGGGCAGCGGCGGCGGCGCACGGTGCACGGCCAAACGCGTACCACCAATGGCACTGGCTTGGTGCAAAGCGCGACCGCCAGCGGCCTGCATAGCCCCGCATCCTTGGCTGCGTGCGAAGCTGGTGCGCAGTACTGCCTATTGTGCCTGCTCAGCGTGCAGCGCAACCTGACGTGCCGGCGCAACACCCGCCAGATGCGAAGTATCGGCACTGAAGACTTGATCAATCAATTCCATGCATTCCTTGGCGGCAGCCAAGTAATCTTGTTCGCTAGGAAAGCCATTGGACAGCTTGGCCAGTTTGCGGGCGCGTTGCACCGATTCCAGCGCATCATCACGGGTTAGATAATTCTTGCGCACCAGCAAAGCCAGAATATCCAGCGTCACTGCATAGTTGGCAATGCAATAACTAAGAGAAACTTCGCTGCTGTCATTGTTTGTGTTCATCATCGACTCCATGACCAGGTTAGGAAACATGGAATCAGCTTACGACGAGAATGTTGCCAAACATATCAGGCTTTTCCCTAATGATATTTAGCATCAGTACCGAATTTCGCGCGCGATATTTCCGCTGAAAAATAGATTCCCCAGCAACATACTCCCCATCAGGTTTTCTCTGATGTTATCTTTTTTGAATCTCCTCTAAAGTCATTTCAAACGGAGGACATCATGATTAAATCAACACAGACAATGACATTGACGGTGATCGTGGCGGGCGCCGTCCTGATCTGGAGTAACGACTTGCGAGCAGCCGCCAGCGGCGATCTGGGCGTATCAGCCTCGGTCATGGAGCGCTGCCGGATTGACTTCAGTGAAGGCAGCGCCGACTATTTCCAGAGCTGTTCCAGCGTCGAGGTAAAAGCCTCGGGAACGGCCAGCAACGTGCTCGGCCAACTCTCGGCAGTCGACGCCTCGGCCGACCCTTACTATCTAGACCGCAACCCCGACTCGCGCGGTATTGCCGCGGCCGAACCGAATACGTCAGTCGCAACCGACACGATGGCGTTGGCCGAACGCAAACGCCTGACGCCAAAAGTGGTGACGATTCATTACTAAGTCGGTCTGGCGCGGGCCGGATGAAACCATGGGCATACCTGCGGATACGCTACAGTGGTGACTTCGACCTCCACCCAGCAGAGAATTTCCATGTCAGTCAGCGCGATCGCATCACTCACACTCAACCATGGCAAGCGGGTTCCTATCCTTGGTCAGGGCACCTGGAACATGGGCGAGTCAGCCAGCCACGCTGACGCTGAAATACGCGCCCTGCAGCACGGTATCGCGCTGGGCATGACACTGATTGATACCGCAGAAATGTACGCCGACGGCGGCGCTGAAAAAATCGTCGGCCGCGCCATCGCCGGCCGTCGCGAGGCAGTCTATCTAGTGAGCAAGGTGCTGCCGCACAACGCCTCAAGACGCGGCACGGTCAGCGCCTGCGAAGCCAGCCTGCAACGGCTGGGCGTGGAACAGATCGACCTCTATCTGTTGCACTGGCGCGGCAGCCATCCCTTGATCGAGACCGTCGCCGCCCTGCAAGCGCTGGTCGCCCAAGGCAAGATCGGCGCCTGGGGCGTCAGCAATTTCGACTGTGCCGATATGCAGGAACTGCTGGCACTGGAACACGGCGCGCAAGTGCAAGTCAATCAGGTTTTGTACAACCTGTCGCGACGCGGTATCGAATTCGATCTGTTGCCCTATTGCGCCCAACACGGTGTCGCCGTCATGGCGTACTCGCCAATGGAACAAGGGCGCATTCTCAAGCATCCTGCATTGCTGGCCGTAGCAGAGCGACACGGTGTGAGGCCAGCACAACTGGCGCTGGCCTGGACATTGCGCCGACCTGGTGTGATCGCCATTCCCAAAGCGACCACGCTGCAACACGTGCAAGACAATCGCGCCTGTCTCGACCTGCAGTTGAGCGATGTCGACCTGGCCGCGCTGGACCAGGCATTTGCACCACCGAACAAGGCGCGCGCGCTGGAAATGTTGTAGCGCAGACCAAGCGGTGCCAGCACGGCACAGGTTGCATCAGAAGTGCTACTCCAACCAGCCACCGCAGGTATTTGCATCGACAGCTAGCCCTTACACCATCGAATCATCGTAACCGCCGCTATCGCTGTTATCAGCAAAGTCGATATCGTTGACATCCGAAAAGGCATCGCTGGCAGCCACATTGTTACTGCTAGTATCGTCGCGGCTCAATGCACGGTCCTTGTCGGCATCGGCGCCATAGTAATTATTGACGGTCGTGTTTTCGACGTTTTCCACCGGTGCACTCAGGCCGTTCTGATGCATCAGCCCGGAACCGCTACCGCCATTCATCAGATGTTCAATCCCCTGAAACAGGAAAGCGCCACCGGCCACACCTGCGGCTGTAGCAGCGACGGTACCCAGTGTGCTGCCGAAGCCGCCGCCAAAAAAGCCCGATGAGGGGGCGGGCGCTGTTACGGGGGGGGCGGCCTGATATTGCGGGGCGACGGCCTGCACCGGTGCTGGCGCCATCGCCGGTGCGGTTGGTGCATAGGCAGGACGGCTGGCTACTGCTGCCGTATTACCCCAGGCATTATTATCAAGAAAGCCACGTGATGGCGCTGCAGCACCGCCCGCCTGCAAGGCTTGCAACTGGCTTTGCAGCGATGCAATTTGCGCCTTGGACGTGTTCAGCGCCTGTTCCATCAACAGCGCGCGCTGCACCAGCAAGTAAGCCGCATCGGGCTGTTGCGCCACGGCACTGGCGATCATCGCGTCAGCTTGCGGATCCTTGCCGACACCGTGTACCTGGGTCAGTTGATTGAGAAAATCTTGTAATGCTTGGGTTTCTTGTGGACTCATGATGCGGGGCTCCCGTGCCTGTGTGGCACAATGATAAACAGCCGTCGTCAAACCGGCTTGGGGCCTATTATGCGCGCGATTTCCTGAAGCAATTGTGACGGCATTTGCAAACTTCGCAACAGCTTGTAACATCCCTGCAGACGATAAAAAACCCCCGCAACAAAAAATGCGGGGGCTGTTCAAGAACTGGCCGGTTCAGCCGAATTGACTGAAGTCCGGCTTACGTTTTTCAAAAAATGCCGTGAACGCTTCCTTGGCTTCCGGCGCCGTCAACATGGCAGCAAAGTGCTCGATTTCGGCCGCCATCTGCACCTCGGTTGCGACGACGCGGTTTTTCTTCATCAACTGCTTGGTCACGCGAATCGACGTCGCCGGCAATGCTGCCAGTTTGGCTGCCTGCTTGATGGCAAACGGCAACAATTCCTCGACTGTCAGGATGCGATTGACGAACCCCATCTGATGCGCTTCCTCGGCGCTGAAGGCCTCGCCCAGCAGCAGCTTCTCGGCCGCGCGTTGGTAACCGGAAATATGCGGCAACAATAGCGACGACGCAGCTTCCGGACACAAACCCAGTTGCGAAAACGGCATCGAGAACTTGGCATTGTCGGCCGCATACACCAGGTCGCAATGCAGCAGCATGGTGGTGCCGATGCCGACCGCCACGCCGGCCACGGCTGCTACGATCGGTTTACTGGCGTGACTGATTTCCCACAAAAACTGGAACACCGGCGCGTCCTTGCTGTTGGGCGGATTTTTCAGGAAGTCTTCCAGATCGTTACCCGCCGTAAATGCCTGCGCACTGCCAGCAAACAGGATCGCGCGAATCGCCGGGTCAATCTCGGCGTCCTTGAGAGCCTCGGCCAGTTGCTGATACATGGCGGCCGTAATCGCATTTTTCTTTTCAGCGCGATTGAAGCTTAGCGTCAGGATGCCGTGGTTTTTGCTGATGTCGATTTCCATATTTCTCCTAATGAAAAAAGCCGCACGGCACTAGTCCGTACGGCTTGTTTTTATTATTACGTCAAGGCCGCCAATCGACTGCTTACATGCGCTCGAAAATACCGGCAGCACCCATGCCCGTGCCAACGCACATGGTCACCATGCCGTACTTGAGATTCTTGCGCCGCATGGCGTGGATTGTGGTCGCAGCACGGATCGCACCGGTCGCACCGAGCGGGTGACCGAGTGCAATCGCACCACCCATCGGATTGACCTTGGCAGGGTCGAGACCAAGGTCTTGAATCACCGCCAGCGCCTGCGCTGCAAACGCTTCGTTGAGTTCGATCCAGTCCAGTTGATCCTGATTCAGGCCGGCGGCACGCAAGGCAGCCGGAATGGCTTCCTTGGGACCGATGCCCATGATTTCCGGCGGCACGCCACGCACCGCGAACGAGACAAAGCGTGCCAGTGGTGTGAGGTTGAATTGCTTGAGGATCTTTTCGCTGACCAGGATCAATACGCCAGCACCGTCCGAAGTCTGCGAGCTGTTACCGGCAGTGACGCTGCCCTTGGCAGAAAACACCGGCTTGAGCTTGGTCAATGCTTCGATCGAGCTGTCAGCGCGTGCGCCCTCATCCTTATTGACGGTGCGGGTCTTGATGTCGATTTGACCAGTGGCCAGATTGGGAAAGCGTTCGATGATCTCGACCGATGTGGTTTCGTCATTGAATTCACCGGCCAGTTGCGCCGCGATGGCTTTTTGATGCGAGGCCAGCGAGAAATTGTCCTGCGCTTCGCGGGTAATCTTCCATTGCTTGGCGACGTTTTCCGCAGTCAAGCCCATGCCATAGGCCATACCGATATTTTCGTCCTTGAACGCGCCCATGTTGATCGAAGGATGGAAGCCCATCATTGGCACCATCGACATCGATTCAGCACCGCCGGCGATCATCACATCGGCTTCACCGACGCGGATACGGTCGGCTGCCATGGCGATGGCAGTGATGCCTGAGGCGCAATAACGGTTGATGGTGACGCCGCCGATGGTGTTCGGCAAGCCGGCCAGCAGCACGGCATTACGCGCCATGTTCAAGCCTTGTGCACCTTCCGGGAACGAACAGCCGATGATGGCATCTTCGATCAGCTTCGGGTCCAGGCCAGGCACTTGCGCCATGGCCGATTGCATCGCCCGCACCAGCAGGTCGTCCGGACGCACATTTTTGAACATGCCACGCGGCGCTTTGCCGATCGGAGTACGGGTGGCGGCGACGATATAAGCGTCTTGCAATTGTTTTGTCATTTCATGCTCCTGTTAAGGGCTGTATTTCTCAATGTCTCAATATTGATTCTGATACGTTCGCTAAGGGTGAGGAAGCGTCGCAAGCGCCGAGGTCACTGCGAGAAGCACAGCAGTGAGATCGGTGCGTGCATTAGCTTCATCGCCCTTAATTGCGCACTGGTTTGCCAGTCTGCATCATGCCCATGATTCGCTCTTGCGTTTTTGGATGATTCAGCAATTCCATAAACGCCTTGCGCTCCAGATCAAGCAGCCATTGTTCGCTAACGACGCTGCCTTCTTCGACTTCGCCACCGCTGACGATTTCGGCGATCATTTGACCGAGCTTGAAATCATGTGCAGAGATGAAACCGCCGTCACGCATATTGACCAGCTGCGCCATGATGGTGGCCACGCCATAACGGCCCACCACCGGCACTTGCGGTGCCAGCGGCGGACGATAACCGGCGTCAAACATGGCGCGCGCTTCGACTTTGGCGACATGCAGCAATTCATAGGGATTGAAGACGATGACGTCATCTTCCTTGAGGTAACCGAGCTTGCGCGCCTCCAGTGCCGACTTGGAGACATTGGCGGTGGCCGCTGCCAGCATATAGTCCTTGAGGAATTGCAGGATGTCGTTGCCCTTTGCTTCCTTGGCAGCGCGCACGGCGGCTTCCTTGAGGCCACCACCGGCCGGGATCAGACCGACGCCAACTTCGACCAGGCCAATATACGATTCGATCGACACCACGCGCTTGGCCGTATGCAACAGCAATTCGCAACCGCCGCCCAGTGCCAGACCGGCCACCGCAGCGATTACCGGCACGTTGGCATACTTCAGGCGTTGATGCGCCTGTTGCAAGTGATGCACCACTGGCTCGATTGCCTTGACGCCGCCCGACATGAACAGCGGCAACATCGATTGCAGATCGGCACCGGCCGAGAATGGGCCACCGTCGGCAGCATCGGCATGCCAGATCACCAGCCCCTTGAAGTTCTGCTCGGCTTCTGCCAGCGCCTTGTTGATGCCGTCGATCACACCCTGACCGATGACGTGCATCTTGGTCTTGAAGGACAGGATCAGCACGTCGTCGTTTTGATGCCAGATGCGTACCGACTCATCTTCGAAGAAGGTGGTGCCGGCGGTCTTGCCATCGGCAGTGCCTTCGCCGACCAGCGGGGCACGGAATACTTGACGTTGATAGACCGCCAGTTCGGAACGTGCAACATTGGTCTTCTTCGATGGCGAGTAAGAACCTTGGGCACTATGCACACCGTCGCGACCGTCAAATACCCAGGCCGGCAATGCTGCACTCGACAAAGCACGGCCGCCGTCGATGTCTTCCTTGATCCAGGTGGCAATTTGTTGCCAGCCTGCTGCTTGCCAGGTTTCGAATGGACCGACGCTCCAGCCGAAGCCCCAGCGCATGGCGAAATCGAGATCGCGGGCATTATCGGCAATTACTTCCAGATGCACGGCAATGTAGTGGAAGGCATCGCGGAAGATGGCCCACAGGAATTGCGCTTGCGGATTGGTCGAGTCGTGCAGCGCCTTCATGCGCTTGACCGGATCTTTTTCTTTCAGGATGCGCACGATGATGTCATCGGCCTTGCCGCCGCCAGGCACATAGTCGCCCTTGGCTGGATCGATGCGCAGGATGTCCTTGCCGACCTTCTTGTAGAAACCGGCACCGCTCTTCTGGCCCAGCGCGCCCTGTGCGACCAGCTTGGCCAGCAACGGTGGCGTGGCATAGCTGCTGAAGAAAGGATCGTCCTTGAGATTATCCTGCATGGTCTTGATCACGTGACCCATGGTGTCCAGACCGACCACATCGGCGGTACGGAAGGTACCGGATTTGGCGCGGCCGAGCTTGGCACCGGTCAGGTCATCGACCACATCGACCGACAGGCCGTATTTTTCAGCTTCGATGGCAGTCGCCAGAATGCCGAACACGCCAACCCGGTTGGCGACGAAGTTCGGCGTATCGAAGGCGCGCACGACGCCCTTGCCGAGCGTGGTGGCCAGAAAGGCTTCGAGCTGGTCGAGAATGGTCGGGCTGGTGGTGGCGGTCGGAATCAGTTCAACCAGATGCATGTAGCGCGGCGGATTGAAGAAATGCACGCCACAGAAACGGGCTTTCAGTTCGGCATCAAAACCGTCGGACAGTGCCGTAATCGACAGGCCGGACGTATTGGAAGCGAAGATGGCATTCGGTGCGATGTAAGGCGCGACCTTTTTGTACAGGTCATGCTTCCAGTCCATGCGTTCGGCAATCGCTTCGATGATCAGGTCGCAGCCCTTGAGTACTTCCAGGTCGTCTTCATAGTTGGCGACTTGAATCAGTGCCGCGTCATCCTTGTTGCCCAGCGGGGCCGGGCTGAGTTTCTTGAGATTCTCGATGGCGCGTTGCACGATGCCATTCTTGGGGCCTTCTTTGGCGGGCAGATCAAACAGCACCACAGGCACTTTGGCGTTGATGCAATGCGCGGCAATTTGGGCGCCCATCACACCCGCGCCGAGAACGGCTACTTTTTTGACGATGAAGTTGGACACGCGTGTCTCCTTTAGTAATTCAGTTTCAAATGCAGCAAATGAAGCAGATCGGGAACCCGGACGCAGTACTGTCTGCGTCGGTGCGCCTTGCTACCGGCATTTTCTTAGGCACTCTACAGCATGCGATGCCGTGATGACGCTGGCGTGACGGCAAGCTTGCATCTTGTTGCCGTCACGCCATCACGCCATCATGGCGCGGTTAAAACAAGTCGGCGTCGAGCGCCATCAAATTGGCCGAACCGGAGCGTGCCTGACGGATCAGGGTAGCGGTTTCCGGTAGCAAACGGGCGAAGTAGAAACGTGCAGTGGCCAGCTTGGCGGTATAGAACTTGTCGCCAGAATCTTGTTTTTCCAGCGCAATCTTGGCCATTTGGGCGAAGAAGTAGGCATACACCAGATGGCCCACCACGCGCAGGTAAGGCACGGCCGCAGCGCCAACCTCGTCCGGATTCTGGAACGCCTTCATGCCGATTTCCATGGTCAGCTTGGTGACTTTGTCGCCGATGTCGGCCAGCGGCGAGATGAACTCGGACATGGCTTCGTCGGTACCGTTGTCTTCAATGAAAGCCTGGACTTGCGCGCCGAATTTTTTCAACTTGGCGCCGTTGTCCATCAAAATCTTGCGGCCTAGCAAGTCCAGCGACTGGATGGTGTTGGTACCTTCATAGATCATGTTGATGCGGGCGTCGCGTACATATTGCTCCATGCCCCACTCGGAGATGAAGCCGTGGCCACCGTAGACCTGCAGACATTCGGAAGTGGCGATCCAGGCATTGTCGGTAATGAAAGCCTTGACTACCGGCGTCAGCAGCGCGACTTGATCGGCCGCTTCCTTGCGCACTTCTTCGTCGGGATGATTGAGTTCCTTGTCCAGTTGCAAGGCGACATATGAACAGAATGCGCGGCCACCTTCGGCATAGGCCTTGGCAGTCAACAGCATGCGCCGCACGTCGGGGTGAACGATGATCGGGTCGGCCGCTTTTTCCGGTGCCTTGACGCCCGACAGACTGCGCATTTGCAGGCGATCCTTGGCATAGACCAGGGCATTTTGATAGGCCACTTCGGTCAGCCCCAGACCTTGCATGCCGACGCCCAGACGCGCGGCATTCATGAACACGAACATGGCATTGAGGCCCTTGTGCGGTTCGCCGATCAACCAGCCGACGGCACCGTCCAAATTCATCTGGCAGGTGGCATTGCCGTGGATGCCCATCTTTTCTTCAATCGCGCCGCAGAAGATCGGGTTGCGCGCACCGAGTGAACCGTCGGCGTTAGGCATGAACTTCGGCACGATGAACAGCGAGATACCTTTGGAACCTTGCGGTGCATCCGGCAGACGCGCCAGCACCAGATGGATGATGTTGCCAGCCATGTCGTGCTCGCCAGCGGAGATGAAAATCTTGCTGCCGGTAATCTGGTAGCTGCCATCGGCTTGCGGCTCGGCCTTCGAGCGCAGCAAACCTAGGTCGGTGCCACAATGGGATTCGGTCAGGCACATAGTGCCGGTCCATTCTCCCGAGATCAGCTTGGGCAGATACAGTGCCTTTTGCGCATCGGTACCGTGTGCATGGATACATTCGTAAGCGCCATGCGACAGGCCCGGATACATGGTCCAAGCCTGGTTGGCCGAATTGAGCATTTCATAGAACGAATTGTTCATCACCAGCGGCAAGCCCTGGCCGCCGAATTCCGGATCACAGGCCAACGCTGCCCAGCCTGCTTCAACGTATTGTTGATAGGCTTCCTTGTAGCCTTTCGGCGGCGTGACGGTCTTGCTTTCCTGATGGTAGTGGCAGCCTTCGCGGTCGCCCGAATGGTTCAACGGGAACAGCACCTGCGACGTGAACTTGCCGCCCTCTTCCAGCACCTGATCAATCAGTTCGCGGTTGGTGTCGGCATGTGCCGGCAAAGTCTTGAGGACGTCTTCGACTTTGAGCAATTCGTGCAACACGAATTGCATGTCGCGCAGGGGGGCGTTGTATTGGGGCATGTTTTGTCTCCGGCAGGTCTGGATGATTTAAGAATGTTCAGGCGGTTTTTTTGCGGGCGATTTGGCACTTTTGGCGCTAGCCGTTTTAGGAGCTGCTGCGCCAGCTTGATTCAGTTGTGGCGAATGCGGATTGCGGTAACTGTCGATCAGGCGATTGAAGCCTGCCTGGGCACGTTCGACGCTGCCGGGAATCTTGAGAAAACGGGCGTCATGGTGCAGGGCCAGAATCAGACCGTACATTTCATAGACCATTTGCTCGACATTAACGTCATTGCGCACATGACCCATTTCCATGGCCTGATTGATGCAGCGATGCAAGGCGTCGCGCCAGGCTTGCACCATCGCCACCAGATGGTCGCGGATAGCGCCTGGGCGATCGTCATATTCCACTGCGCCGCTGATGTAGATGCAACCAAGTGCGATTTCGACACTGACCAGTTTGACCCAGCGCCCAAACATGCCTTGCAAACGTTGCAGGCCGCGTGCTTCCTTGATGCTGGGATAGAAAACTTCTTGCTCGAAACGATAATGGTACAGACGCACTACTTCGATCTGCAAATCTTCGCGCGAGCCGAAATGGGCAAATACGCCCGACTTGCTCATCTTCATTTTTTCGGCGAGCAAGCCGATGGTGAGACCTTCCAGCCCATCGCGGCTGGCCAGTTCGAGCGCCACATCAAGGATGGCGGCGCGCGTAAGCTCGCCCTTGCGCATGAACTTGGGCCGTGAAATGGACGAGGGCGGGGTGGATGATGTTTCTATCATTGCTGTCTGTCTCGAAAAAACACCGTTGATGCCTGCTGCTCTTTCCTTTTTTTTCTTACTTAAACTTCTAAGGGCAGCTCTGAATTTTTTATACGAACGGTCGTACTATTATTCATTGGATGACAAATGTCAAACAAAAAATGCGGCCATCGACAAATTGACCATACACGTTCCTGTCGTCGTCGGGCAGGTGCATTCGTGTCCGCATTGCACGCACGTACAACAATGTCATTTTATTAAGACAATTGGACTTTGCCGCCCGGCATCACGACTGCGAATAATCAAGCAAACGCCGGTCGCGTTTGGTCGGGCGACCTTTAATGGCGGCTGCCGGTTCCTGGAACAAGTGCTGCTTTTCCGAACGCAGACGGCGTTGCTCGACGCTGGCGGCGGATTCGCCATACAGCGTTTGCGCCTGCACTGCCGAGCCGCGTTTGTCGGCAATCGCGCACACTTGCACCTGCCATTGGTCGGCGCCATTGTCGATTTGCAAGCGGTCGCCGGCTTTCACATTGTGTGACGGCTTGGTGCGCTCGTCGTTGAGCCTGACCTTGCCGCGCTCGACCGCTTCCGTGGCCAGTGAACGGGTCTTGAAGAAGCGCGCTGCCCAAAGCCACTTATCGATACGGGTAGTGTCCATGAATGTCTATTTACAACGCTTGATCTAGCTCAGGTAACCATAAAAAATGCCAGCCCCCAACAGAGACTGGCATGTTGTTGCTCCAGCATGAAACAACATGGGACAGCATGATCGTGCCGCCCCATCAGCATCAGCGCTCGACCGCCAGCGCCACACCCATGCCACCGCCGATACACAGGCTGGCCAGGCCGCGCTTGGCATCGCGGCGTACCATTTCATGCAGCAGCGTGACCAGCACGCGGCAACCTGAGGCACCGATTGGATGACCAATGGCGATGGCGCCGCCATTGACGTTGATCTTGCTGGTATCCCAACCCATTTGCTTGTTGACCGCAATCGCCTGCGCCGCGAAGGCCTCGTTGATTTCCATCAGGTCCAGGTCTTGCGGCGTCCAGCCAGCTTTTTTCAAGGCCAGTTGCGAAGCCGGCACCGGGCCCATGCCCATGATGCTAGGGTCGAGACCGGCCGAGGAATACGACTTGATCCTGGCCAGCACTGGCAAGCCCAGTTCTGCGGCCAGCTTGGCCGATGTAACAATCACCGCAGCCGCGCCGTCGTTGATGCCGGAAGCATTACCGGCCGTGACCGAACCTTCCTTGGAAAACGCCGGACGCAGCGTCCCCAGCGCTTCTGCTGTCACGCCAGGCTTGATGAATTCATCGCTATCGAAGACGATGGTTTCTTTCTTGCCCTTGATTTCAATCGGCACGATTTCATCTTTGAACTTGCCGGCTTTTTGCGCGGCTTCGGCCTTGTTTTGCGAAGCAGCGGCAAATTCGTCCTGCTCCTGGCGCGAAATGTCGAATTTCTTGGCGACGTTTTCGGCCGTAATACCCATGTGGTACTGGTTATAGACGTCCCACAGACCGTCGACAATCATGGTGTCGGTCAGCTTGGCGTCACCCATACGAAAACCGTCGCGCGAATTGTTGAGCACATGCGGCGAAGCGCTCATGTTTTCCTGACCACCGGCGATGACGATCTGCGCGTCGCCGCACTTGATCGCCTGCGCCGCCAGTTGTACGGCTTTCAAGCCGCTGCCACAGACCTTGCCAACCACGAAGGCTGGCACCATGTCAGGCAAACCGGAGCGAATCACCGCCTGGCGCGCCGGGTTTTGGCCCACACCGGCGGTCAGCACCTGACCGAGGATGACTTCACTGATTTGTTCCGGCTTGATCCCGGTCTTTGCCAGCAATGCCTTGATGACTTGTGCACCGAGGTCGGATGCGGCGATTTTCGACAAGGAACCGCCGAACTTGCCGACTGCTGTTCTCTGTGCTGCAACAATGACGACATCATCCATGTTTCACTCCTTTGATTGAGATAGCCGCAGCCCTTTCGGTGGGACTGACTTGCTTGTTGAAATCCGGGACATCCATCTTATTCCATTTCATGCACGAATGCGATACGGTGGATTTTCGATACTTTTCGACACCATTGCAGTATCCGGACATACTCACGCCGATGTAGTGCCATCGATTCCTGGACGAGAAAAACGCCGTCAAAACAGTAATGCTGTTCAATTAAGAAACATCTGGCATTGGTTTTTTTGGTTGCTGATGGTGTGTGTTCTTCGGACTACCTTGCCGGGAGCGGCCCGGCAGCCGCTTACTTTTCTTGTCTCGCCAAGAAAAGCTAAGCAAAAGAAGGCGACCGCGCGATCCTGGCCCCTACGGGGTTCCCAGCGATGTGCCGCAGAAAATGGGAGAGTCGCAAACTCGCTGCGCTCAAACATGCGCCCCTCTTATCCATTTTCTACAGCACATCACTGGCCCGGCTCGAAGCGGATCAGAACCAACTGCTCGCTGCGCATTGCGCTGCTGGCGCAGTACTGCGGTTTGGCGGCGGTGGTCGATCATTACCGGTAGATAAAGTGATGAGTGATGGCCGAACATCTACCACGCAATGCGCAGCGAGCCGTTTAAAAATCCGCTTCTGCGTCGCCGGTGGTGTGGCGCAAGCATCGGGAGAAGAGGGCCGCATGTTTGAGCGCAGCGAGTTTGCGGCTCTCCCGATGCTTGCGCCGCAGCGCCGGGAACCCCGCAGGGGCGACGCAGTAGCGGTCGCCTTTCTTTGCTTACTTATCTTTGGGCGAGACCAAAGAAAGTGAGCGGCTGCCGGGCCGCCCCCGGCTAGCTCGTCCGAAGAAAACAAAGCATCAGCAACCAAGAAAAGAGACAGCCGCTTTTTGAACGGACAGGACAGGACAGGAACTGAACCGAGCCAAATCCCGCCCCTGCTATCACCTCACCCCGCAAACCGATCCGTCGCCTCAATCAACTGATGCAATATGCCCGGCTCCGAATAAGCATGACCAGCGCCTTCGACCAGATGCAATTGTGCATCGGGCCAGACTTGTGCCAGTTCCCAAGCCGACTTGGCCGGCGTCGCCAGATCGTAGCGGCCTTGCACGATGACACCCGGGATGCCTTTGAGGCGTGACGCATTGGTCAGCAAGCGGCCTTCTTCCATGAAACCCTTGTTGACGAAATAGTGATTTTCGATGCGTGCAAACGCCAGTGCAAACTGGGCGTCATTGAATTGCGCAATCATGCCAAGATTAGGCGCCAACGTGATGGTACTGGCCTCCCAACGGCTCCAGGCGCGCGCCGCCTGCAATTTGGCAGCCTCATCAGTGCCGGTAAGACGACGCCGGTAAGCACCGACCATATCGCCACGTTCAGCCACAGGAATCGGCGCCAGAAACTCTTCCCAACGATCCGGGCAAAGCCAGGAAGCACCTTCCTGGTAATACCAGTCCAACTCTTGCTGACGCAGCAAAAACACGCCACGCAAAATCAGCTCGGTGACACGCTCGGGATGAGTTTCGGCATATGCCAGCGCCAGCGTGCTGCCCCAGGAACCGCCAAACACTTGCCAGCGTTCGATACCAAACAAGCTACGCAGGCGTTCAATATCGGCCACCAAGTCCCAGGTGGTATTGGCGTCGAGGTTGGCATGCGGCAACGAACGGCCGCAACCGCGCTGATCGAACAAGACAATGCGGTATTTCTCCGGATTGAACAATCGCCGGTGCGAAGGCCCGCAACCGCCGCCGGGACCACCATGCAAAAACACCACGGGCTTGCCCGCCGGATTGCCGCAGACCTCCCAATACACCTGATGACCGTCGCCGGTATCAAGCATGCCGCTGTCGTAGGGATCGATGGAGGGATAGAGCGTGCGCACACCGGAAGCAATGGTCATGGTCGGAAATCCTTTGAAAATAAATGCTGCTTTGAGGCCGTCGGTATCAGACGGCGGCAGGCGTGTGGAAGTCAATACGAAAACTGAAGGTGGTATGGCTCACCTGAGAATCGACCTGCATTTGGCCACCATGGGCGCGGGCGATTTCATCGACGATATACAAACCCAGACCAAGTCCGAAGCTGTTCTTGTCGCTGCGCTCACCGCCGCGCACGAAGGGCTGGAACAGGCGACGCTGTATATCGGGTGCAATCGGTACGCCCTGATTGCGTACCCGCAATTCGAAATGCTGTTCATCACCGCTCACCAACAGGCTCACTTCGCCATTTCGGGCACCATGGGTGAGTGCATTGGACAACAGATTCGATAGCAATTGCGCAATGCGCGGACCATCACACAAGATCGGTGCACGCAGATCAATCAAGATATCGATGTGGCGATCCGGCCAATTCACCTGTAGTTCGGCGACCACTTCTTCCAACTGTTTATGCAGTCGATTGTCAGTAGTTTTGTTCAAAATAAAACCGCCACCGAGACGCACCTGCGAAAAGTCCATCAGATCATCAACCAGCCCGGAAATCCGATGTGCGCTTTTTTCGATGCGCTGCACGGTCCCTTGCAATTCCACCGATGAGCGCTCGCGTAACAGCCGTGCACCCAGCAGAATCGACGTCAGCGGATTGCGCAGATCGTGCCCCAGAATGGCAATGAATTGTTCACGCAAATCGGCTGCCTGCTGCGAACTCAGCAAGGCCGCTTCGGTTACAGCGGCACGCTCCTGACTGTCGAGCTGGACGCCGATCAATTGCGCAAACAGGCTGAACATGTCGATGATTTCGGGGCGCTTGATGCTGGCAGGATTCGGATCAATGGCACACAGCGTGCCGAAAAACTGACCATTGCGCCAAAATATCGGCACGGAGATATAGCTTTGCAGCCCGTACATCCTGGGAGTGTGATGGTTGCAATAGCGCGCATCGGTGGCGACGTTATCGATCACGACCATTTCACCGCTCTCGAGAATTTCGTCGCAGATCGTCGTGTCGACCTTGAGTTCGCCCCCGACCGGCAGATTAAATTTGATCTTGTCGAGTACGCTGGCGGCAATCCAGCGTTCCTTGGTAACCCGCGCTACTACGGCGTAACCCATGCCGGTGGAACGACAGACGACATCGAGGATCATCGGCACCGCATCGATGCGGCCTACCGTCGCTACCTCGGCCAGCAATTCTAATTCTTTATCGACGGACAATCGCCTGCTCCCGCTTACCTATGCATTGTGATGCGTGCCAGCTTAACTGAAAGCCGAGGCGATGTGTTGGCGATCTCGGCACAGCTTGGCGGTTTGCCCGCCGCCACCGATCCTAGTCGGCAACATACGCGGCAATGTCCCTCTGCACCATTTGCAGCGCGGCGTCGAGTTCAGCCGCCTTGACCCGGCAATCCGAGGCTGGTGCATTGATCAGCAAGGCTTCCAGCTCGGTCGCCAGCCGATACACGTCGGTCAACGCCAAGGTGCCGGCACTGCCGCGCAATTTGTGCGCTAGCGTCTTGGCCTGGGTCGGATCATCGACCTGAATGTGCGCCAGGATGTCGCTGCCGGTGCATTTATATTGCTCGACAAACTTGCTCAAAAACTTGCGGTACAGGTCCACGCTCCCCCAGGCTTCCAGACCCACAGCGATGTCAATGCTGGCATATTGATTGGGCCTTGTTGTTTCATTGGCGATCGGGAAGGTACTCAGCGCCGCCGCCGAACTATAGCCGGGCGTGGCATTGCGGCGCTGTTCGAGTTCCGCCGGCAATAGGTGGGCGATATGTTGGCGCACCACCGACACAATCTGCTCGATGTTGTAAGGCTTGGACAGAAAACCATTCATGCCGGCCGCCAGTGCAGCTTCCTGTTGCGCTTTGAAGGCGCCCGCAGTCAACGCAATGATAGGCAAGCTGCGCAGTTCCAGCGTTTCACGAATTTCGCGCGTGGCGCTATACCCATCCATGACCGGCATCTGGATATCCATCAAGACCAGATCGGCACCATCAGGCTTGCCGCACAACCAGGCTACCGCTTCACTGCCATCGGCCACCGTGAACACTTCGGCACCTTCTGCCTCGAGGATGCGCTTGGCTACCTCGCGGTTGATTTCGCTGTCATCAACCACCAGCACGCGCACGCCGGTGATGCGTACCTCGCCCAGCGCCACTGACAGGTCCGCCGCCAGCACTTGATGATTGCCGCGCCGCTGGCGCACATGGATGATGGTGTTGTACAGCGTCGATGGTGTCACCGGTTTGGTGATGACCGCATCGACTAGTTCGGCGCCTGGTGCATTGAGCACATCGTCGCGGGCATAGGCCGTCACCATGATGACAATGGGCGGCTGCACATGCGCCGACGAGGCTTCGCGGATCGCCCGCGCCGCCTTGAGTCCATCCATGCCGGGCATGCGCCAGTCGAGTAGATAGATGTCGTAGTTCAGTTGATGACGCAAGCGCACCATCGTCTTGGACACCGCATCTTCACCCGACTCGACCACATCGACCTGCCAACCCATTGCCTTGATGGTGTCGGCCAGCATGGCGCGTGCGGTATCGTTGTCATCTGCCACCAAGATCGACATCGGCAAATCTGCCGGCAGATTGCTGATGGCCGGCGACAAGCGCTTGAACGGCAGCGTGAACCAGAACTGGCTGCCCTTGCCCGGTTCGCTGTGCAGGCCGATCTCGCCGTTCATCAGTTGCACCAGATGACGGCAGATCGTCAGCCCCAAGCCGGTGCCGCCATAGCGCCGCGTAGTTGACACATCTTCCTGGGTGAAGGCCTGGAAGATGTCATGCTGGCGCTCAGCCGCAATACCAATGCCGCTGTCGCTGACGGTGAAGCGCAACGTCGCCAGATCCTGCACCTCACTGACCACCGCGACGTGTATCGATATCTCGCCATGCGTGGTGAACTTGATGGCGTTGCTGGTCAGGTTGGTCAGTATCTGTTCCAGCCGCAAGGCATCGCCGTGCAAATGTTCGATGCCGACATCGTTGAAACCGACCAGCAATTCCACCTCCTTGCTGGCAATGTTGGGAGCGGTGACGTTGACGACGTTTTCCAGCACCGCGCTGAGACGGAACGGCACTTCTTCCAGTTCCAGCCGGCCGGCTTCGATCTTGGAGACGTCGAGAATATCGTTGATGATGCCCAGCAGCGACTGGCCGGCAGCGATGATCTTGCGTACCAAGTCGCGCTGATCGGCATCGAGTGCAGTTTTGTCCATCAAATAGGTCAACCCCAGCACGGCATTCATGGGCGTACGGATTTCATGACTCATGTTGGACAGAAAGCTGCTCTTGGCGCGCGTGGCTGATTCCGACTTCGACAACGCCAGTTCCAGGTTGCGGTTGACGTCGCGCAGATTGGCGGTTTGTTGTTCGACCAGCGCTTCCAGATGTTCGCGGTAGCGGTTGAGTTCTTTTTCCAGCAGTTTGCGTTCGGTGATGTCGCGCGCAATATAGGAAATGCCGATGATTTTTTTCTGGCCGTCGCGGATCGGCGACACCGTCACCGAAATATCGAGCAAGCGGCCATCCTTGTGCCAGCGCACGGTTTCAAAATTGACCACGGTTTTGCCCTGGCCAATCTGTGCCACGATATCGCGCGCTTCCTCGGTGCGTTCCGGCGGCACCAGCACAAAAGCGGACTGGTTCAAGACTTCCCAGGAGAGGTAACCGAACAACTTTTCGGCACCGGGATTCCAACTGTTGATCAAGTCATCCAGGCTGGTGCCGATGATGGCGTCATCTGACGACGCGACAATCGAGGCCAGCATGGAGCGGGTTTCCTGATGCCGCTCCAGGTCAGCCACACGCTCTTCGCTGGCCGCCAGTTGCGATTCGGTGCGCAAGCGGTCATGTATGGCTGCTTCACGCTTGCGCCGGTTGATCGCCAATTGCCAGCTCAACAAAGCCAGGCCGATCCAGATGGCGATAACGTACATGCCAATGCGGGTCATGATGGTGTAACTGCTGACCAGCATGCGCTGCTGCGGCAGGTACAAGGCTACAGTCCACGGCGACTGGTGGCGTACATGGTAGCGGTTACCCTCGTCGAGGCGTACCTGCTGCCACGACCAGATACCGTCATCCATCAGATTGCCGCTGGCCTGCGCCGCGATGACTTGCCACACTTTGGCATATTGCGTGCCCATGTTGTAGACGCGCTTGAACATGAAGGCCCATTCGTCACCAGTATTGGTACTGTAGAGCCAATAGCCGTCGGCATTGAGCAGCATGGCACGACTGGTACCGCGTTCGACCTGATTGGCAAAGCGCTCCAGCAGCGGTGCCATCAACAGATTGATGATCAATATGCCGCGCGGTGCGCCGCTAGCATCGACCAGCCGCACGGCGACGCGCAGGGTCGGTTTTCGCGGGGTTTCGATGCGGCCATTTTCGACATTCAGATCCATGGGCGACACCAGCATTTCACCTGGCTGCAAGGCCATTGTGTCAGTGAAATAAGGGCGCATGCGCTTGTTCTGCAACTCGCGTTCGATCACTGTCTCGGGTCCGGTCACGCCCATATTGACGCGTACTTTTTCCATGCCGGTTTCATCGATCCAGCGCACTTGGTCGTAAAAAGGATTGCGCAACATCAAGGTGCTGAAGTCTTCCGCCATCAACTCCATGTTTGAGGCCGATGGATTATTGATGGTATGGGTCACTGCCACTTCGCTCATCAGAATATTAAGATGGCGCAGCGGCACTTCCATGTCATTGATCAGGGAAGCAGCACCCAGTGACACACGCTCGCGCTGCTCCAGTTGCAGCCGGTTGAATTCCGCATCGACGCGACTGAAGTACAGAAAAATACCCGCCACCAGCACCATCACTGCCAACGGCAGGAATTGCGCCATAAAATAATGCGGACTCCCCTTAGCCCTACGCATGTGTTTTCCTATGGCGCATTTAGAACTCATTTCATCAATAGGCGTGAGTGCGAACCAGACGGCTGGGCCGATATTTTTATAGTTGTTGCTTGATTATGCCCATGAACATTGGAGGTGGCAATTTAGCCTTCCGGAATTAACAATCAAGCAACGCATTTGACTATCGATCACGTTACGGTGGCGTGCCTGCAACCCGGCGAGCTTGCTGCCAGGAAAAAATGAGGCAATTTGGCCGGCGACCCGACGCTTTTTTGCCAATCAGCGACAATCACGGCTGCGGCCATTGTGCGCATTGCGCCATTAACGGACGAATGTCATCCAATTAATGAACTGTGCGATTGATTTTGGACCTGATACAGTGGCCGGTCGCGCTGTTTGTCGCGATTGAGCAATCACGATGTCGCAAAACCGCTTTTAACTACGACGCCAGGCGGATCTTCCGCAGCGTCGCCATTACGGAGAAACACATGAAAAAACCACTGTTGATCGCCCTGGGCCTGCTGGCTGCCGCTACTTCATTCTCGGCCATGGCTGCCCCTGCCACGTATCAGCTCGATCCTACCCATCTGTACCCAAGCTTTGAAACCGATCACTTCGGTGGTGTCTCGACCTGGCGCGGCAAGTTCAACAAGAGCAGCGGCAAGGTCGTGCTTGATCGCGCAGCCAAGACCGGCACCGTTGAAGCCACTATCGACATGACGTCGGTGGCCATCGGTAATACCGTGCTGGATACTGAATTGAAGACGTCCAAGTTCTTCGACACCGAAAAATTCCCAACTGCGGTCTACAAGGGTACGTTCTCGGCCTTCAACGGTGATGTGCCGACTGAAGTGCAAGGCACGCTGACCCTGCATGGCATCACCAAGCCAGTGACACTGAAGCTGGAAACCTTCAAGTGCTTCACCAACCCGATGATCAAGCGCGAAGTGTGCGGCACCGAAGCCAGCGGTACCTTCAATCGTGACGATTTCGGCATCGACTTCGGCAAGGCCTATGGTTTCCTGATGGCAACCAAGCTGCATATCCAGGCTGAAGGCGTCAAGCAAGACTAAGTTGTCGGGTAAGTAAAGCACTGGGCGGCTCACCGTCGATCAGCGCAGTCACTCCCAAATGCAGCGGGGGCGTTGTCATAAAGACAACGCCCCCGCTGCGTTTACCGCGACACAATGGTGCCGCTTACTCGTTCCAACCACCACCCAGGACCTTGTACAGGGTGATGCGGTTGCTCTGCTCGGTCAGGCGCAGGGAAATCAGCGTCTGCTGCGAACTGTACATCGAGCGTTGCGTCACCAGCGAGGTCAGATAGCTATCGATGCCATTGCGATACCGCGCATCCGACAAGCGATAGCTTTTCTCATACGCCGCCGTCGCCTTCTGCTGGGCATCCAAACGTTGCTCCAGCGTGCCGCGTACGGCCAGTGCATCGGCGACTTCCTGGAACGCAGTTTGAATGGCCTTCTCGTAGGTTGCCACGTCGATGTCACGCGTGATCTTGGCCGCATCCAGCGTGGCGCGGTTACTGCCGGCATTGAAGATCGGCAGATTGATCGATGGTGCAAAAGTCCAGGCGCCGGTGCCGGCCTTGAACAAGCCACCCAGTGTGCTGCTGGCAGTACCACCGGTCGCGGTCAGCGTGATACTCGGGAAAAATGCCGCACGTGCCGCACCGATGTCGGCATTGGCGCCGATCAGGGTATGTTCGGCGGCCAGCACGTCGGGACGGCGCAACAGTGTTTCCGATGGCAACCCGGCGGGCGGATCAAGCAGCACCGCGGCGGTCTTCGGCAAACTGTCCGGCAGCAAGGCCGTATCCACCGGTGCGCCCACCAGTAAGGTCAAAGCATTGATGTCTTGCGCCACCTGGCTGGTGTACAGGCCAACGTCGGCGCGCGCCGATTCGACACTGGCCTCCAGGGTCGCCAGATCGACGCCGGAGGTAGTGCCGATTTCATGCGTACGCAAGCCCAGTTCGTAGGTATGCGTCTGGCTGGCCAAGGTATCCTGCGCCAACTTCAACAATTCACGATCCGAGGCCACCGTCAGCCAGGCCGTGGCAACTTGCGCCACCAGACTGATCTGGGTGGTGCGGCGCGTCTCGACCTGGTACTTGTAGGTTTCAAGCGCCGTATCGCTGAGATTTTTCAGACGACCGAAGAAATCCAGTTCATACGAAGACACCCCCAGCGATACGCTGTCGGTATGCGAGGTCACGGCACTACCGGTCGTTGAGGTGCTGGCTGGCGTGCGCGACGCGGTGCTGGTACCGGTGGCACTGATGGCCGGATAACGGGCCGCATCGGTGATGCGATACTCGGCACGTGCATGCTCGATGTTGAGCGCGGCAACACGCAGGTCGCGGTTGTTCGTCAAGGATTGCGCGATGACGCTGCGCAAGCGTTCATCAAGAAAAAAGTTGCGCCAGTTGATGCTGTCGGCGGCAACCGCGTTCTGGCTGCCCTTGCTACTGTCCTGGGCAGCCGTGGATTGATTCCAATTGCTGGCCACGGGCGCGGCCGGTTGCTGATAAGTCGGCGCCAGGTTAACGCAACCGCTGAGCAACAGCGCCAGGGTGAGCGCCAACAACGGTGCCGGCGCGGCTTTGAGTTTCAGGTTGGAGCGCATCAGACGCCTTCCTTTCCATGCGCAGGCGTGCCATTGGTGGCGACGCGCTGGCGTTTTTGATTGCGTTTTTCCATCAGCAAACCAATCAGGTAATAAAACAGTGGCACGAAGAAGATGCCCAGCAAGGTGGCCGACGCCATCCCGCCCAGCACTCCGGTACCGATGGCACGGCGGCTGGCGGAACCGGCACCACTGGCAACCGCCAGCGGCAGCACACCGAACATGAAGGCCAGCGACGTCATCAGAATCGGTCGCAGACGCAGTTGCACCGCTTCCAGCGTGGCGTCGCGCAGCGACTTGCCGGATTCATGCAATTGCTTGGCGAATTCCACGATCAGAATCGCGTTCTTGGCCGACAAGCCCACCGTGGTCAACAAGCCGACCTGGAAGTAGACGTCGTTGGTCAAGCCCACCAGACCGGTCAAGGCCACGGTACCGATAATGCCCAGTGGCACCGCCATGATCACCGCGAACGGCACCGACCAGCTTTCATACAACGCTGCCAGGCACAGGAACACGAACAGGATCGAAATGGCATACAGGGCGGGTGCCTGATTGCCGGACAAGCGCTCCTGATAGGAAGCACCAGTCCATTCGAAGCCAACACCGGCCGGCAGTTGCGCGACGATTTTTTGCACTTCTGCCATGGCCGTGCCGGAGCTCACGCCAGCAGCCGGTTCACCGACGATTTCGAACGAAGAGACACCGTTGTAACGCTCCAGCAAGGACGGACCGAAGGTCCACTGGCTGGTGGTGAACGCCGAGAATGGCACCATCTCGCTGGCGCTGTTGCGCACAAACCATTTGTTGATGTCTTCGGTTTGCATGCGGTACTGTGCATCGCCCTGGATGTATACCTTCTTGACCCGGCCATTGTTGAGGAAGTCGTTGACATAGGTGCCCCCCATGGCGGCATTCATGGTGCTGTTGATATCGCTGCTGGCCAGGCTCAGCGCCGTGGCCTTGCGGTCGTCGATGGTGACTTGCAACTGTGGCGTGTCGTCAAGACCGGTGGTGCGCACATTGGCCAGCACCGGATTGGCGCGGGCCAGCTTGAGAAACTGGTCGCGCGCCTTGAGCAAGGCATCATGCCCGACGCCGCCGACATCCTTGAGTTCCAGATCGAAGCCCGAACTCTGACCGAGACCGCGTACCGCTGGTGGATTCATCAGGAAGATGCGGGCGCCACGGATCTTGCTGAGATCGGCATTGGCGCGACGCACCAGATCGGTGGCCGACGTGACGGTGCCGCTGCGCTCATCCCATGCCTTGAGGCGGATAAATGCACGCGCGCCATTCTGGCTGTTGCCGCCGATACCGGCACCGACAATCGACAGCACCGAGTCAACCACTTCCGGCTTGCTGATGAAGTAATCCTGCACGGTCTTCATGATTGCGGCAGTCTGTTCTGCGGTGGCACCGGTTGGCAATTGAATCTGCGCCATCAGCACGCCCTGATCTTCTTCCGGCAGGAACGACGTCGGCAGACGCATGAACGCCACCCCCATCACCACTACCAGCACGCCATAGATCAGCAGGCCACGCTTGCCGCGCGTCAGGATGCCACCAACGCCTTTGCGATAGCGGCCAGCATTGCGATCAAAGGTACGATTGAACCAGGTGAAGAAACGGCCCTTCGGGGCATGCTCTTCATCGTGCGGCTTGAGCAAAGTGGCGCACAAGGCCGGTGTCAGGGTCAACGCCACCAGCACCGACAAGGTCATGGCCGAGACGATGGTGATCGAGAACTGACGATAAATCACCCCGGTCGAACCACCGAAAAAAGCCATCGGAATGAATACGCCCGACAGCACCAGTGCAATCCCGACCAATGCGCCGGTGATTTCCTGCATCGACTTGCGGGTGGCTTCCTTGGCGCTGAGCTTTTCCTCGCTCATCAGCCGCTCGACGTTTTCCACCACCACAATCGCATCATCGACCAAGAGCCCGATCGCCAGCACCATGCCGAACATGGTCAAGGTATTGATCGAGTAACCGAAGATGGACAGCACGCCGAAGGTACCCAGCAACACCACCGGCACGGTAATGGCCGGGATGAAGGTGGCACGCACGTTTTGCAGAAACAGGTACATGATCAGCACCACCAGCACCACCGCTTCGATCAGTGTCTTGACTACTTCTTCGATCGACACGCACACGAACGGCGTGGTGTCATAGGCGATACTGGTTTTGAGTTTCATCGACGCCGGGAAATACGGCTCCAGTTCGGCCATCTTGGCTTGCACCAGCTTCGAGGTCGCCAGCGCATT
>Ga0209913_1000520_pt1 | contig 31517 bp, 25 predicted proteins | sample PersoiDNA2013203_FD_185805 | JGI IMG/M metagenome (GOLD analysis project Ga0209913, IMG submission 185805) | Permafrost soil microbial communities from the Arctic, to analyse light accelerated degradation of dissolved organic matter (DOM) -... | ecosystem: Environmental > Terrestrial > Soil >... | reverse complement strand
CCGGAAGAGTTGAGCAAAATCGTCGACGTCGTGCGCGAGAAAAAGGGCTTCACCATCGTCGATGAAATCTATCAAGGCTTGTCGTACGAAGGCGCGCCATTCTCGGCCCTGTCGCTCGGCGAAGACGTCATCGTCATCAACAGCTTCTCCAAATACTTCAACATGACCGGCTGGCGTCTCGGCTGGCTGGTGCTGCCGGAGAGTCTGGTGCCGCAAGTCGAAAAGCTTGCGCAGAATTTATTCATCTGCGCATCGTCGATTGCACAGCACGCCGGCATCGCTTGCTTCGCGCCGGAATCGATCGCGCTGTATGAAGAACGCAAAGCCGAATTCAAACGCCGCCGTGATTACATCGTGCCGCAACTTGAGCGTCTCGGCTTCAAGGTGCCGGTGATGCCGGATGGTGCGTTTTATGTGTATGCCGATTGCAGCGCGCTGAGCGACGATGCCGATCAATTCACCATCGACATGCTCAACAAGGCTGGCGTGGTGTTGGTGCCGGGATTGGATTTCGGACCGGCCACGGCGCATCGCTATATCCGTTTGTCGTACGCGACGTCGATGGAAAATTTGCAAGAGGCTGTTCGCCGTCTGGAAAAATATCTGGCTGAGCGATAAGCATGCTTGGAGATGAGTCGGCAAGATGAAGAAAATAATTCGCCGCCAATTCACCGCCAACTCACCCCAAATAAAAAAGGAGCCCGGAGGCTCCTTTTTTTATGCCCGCTTGTTCAGCAGGCTCACATCATGTGTGAAGAACGATGCAGCTAAGAATTACAGTGCAGCGATTTCTTCAGATGAAGTCACGCCTGGCTTCTTCGGTGCAGCAGCAGCCATGTCGCCGACAGCGGTCGGTTTGGCCGGCGTCGCTGCCGGCAGGGCAGGGCGCACGGCTTGCACTGGTGGCTTGATCAGCGCGGTCGTGAAGATCGAAATGTTCTTGCCGACTGCGACTTCCTTCAGATTCTGATATTCGGACAAGACCTTCAGTCCGTAACCGCCATCATTGTCCATATCGGCAGCACCGACGTAGCTCTTCAAGCCGGCTTCAACCGAGCCGCCGCGTGTGACGTATTCCTTCAGGATCAGCGAACCGACCTTGATGTTGGCAACCGGATTGAGCGCCGCTTTGACGCCACCCAGTTCCTGGAACTTGTCGTGGTGAACCTTGGACATGACTTGCATCAGGCCTTGCGCACCCATCGGGCTTTCCGCGAACGGATTGAAGCGCGACTCAATTGCCATCACAGCCAGGATCAGCAGTGGATCGAGTTTGATTTCACGTGCAGTCAGATATGCAGCCGACACCAGCATGTCGGTGGCGTCGCCCGCAACGCGGTAACGCTTGGACAGCCATGTCGTCACCAGTTTTTGCTGGCGTGGTGTGCCGATGATCTTGCGCTCTTCCTCCGTCATCGGTACGGCTGCTGCAGCGGCCGCGGCGGCTGCCACAGGTGCTGCGGCAGTCAATGCCGGTGCCGGGACATCCATCAGATTCGCCAGCGATGGCGCTTCCGGGGCGACTTCTTCGGGTTGATCATCCGAAAAAGGCGACAGCGCCATCAGCTTGTCGGCGAATTCGGGATTGAAAAACATCATGCCCAAAACGAACAGAGCTGCGATACCTGCCAAAGTCAGCGCGTAGTGCGCTGCGGTAAAAAAGCGACCGATTCTGCTTGGAATGGACTTCGCCCATTGTGCAGAATGGTCAACCATATCGGAGGCGGAGCTTAACTGCGCCTCGATGGGTTGGTTTAACATTGAACCTCCTGAATGTTGCAACTTACATAGGGCAAAGCCGGCCAAGAGTGAAAAACCGGTTTACTGACTACATGCATCACAATCAAAACACTGCCGTCGCAAAGCGTTACGGCAAGCTACGGGTTGTTTGCGGTTACTGCAGGGCCGTCGGCTCCGGTGCAGTGCAATACAACCAAGTTCGGGGGAGAAGGCTGACGCCTTTTGATAACACTCCTTAAAAATGCCAGTGGGACCCCGTTCCCGTGAAACCTTGCGAGCTGATTCGGGTTCCTCACCCGGCTCCTTTAATCAAGGTGCGCGAATTGTAGAAGCCACTTTATATCAAGTCAATACTATTAAATCGATTTAATATAACTTTTAAGTCTTATTTTTGAGGGGGTATCCCGTCAAAAATCAATAGAATCAACCGTTTGCCCGGTCTACCTCATCTAAGGGCTGTACTCAAGAAAACCAGCGAAAAAAAATGAAATACACCGATTTACGCGATTTTATTTCGCAACTGCAACTTTCTGGAGAATTAAAACACGTCTCCGTACCTGTCTCTCCCTACCTGGAAATGACGGAAATTTGCGATCGCACCCTGCGCGCCTCCGGGCCAGCGCTGATTTTCGACAAGGTCGAAGGAAAAAATATCCCCGTCCTGGCCAATCTTTTCGGTACGCCGCGCCGCGTGGCGCTCGGCATGGGGGCCGAAGATGTCAGCGAATTAAGACGTATCGGTCATTTGTTGGCGAAGTTGAAAGAGCCTGAGCCGCCGAAGGGTTTCAAGGATGTCATGGGCCTCGGCACGCTGGTCAAATCGCTATGGGACATGGCGCCCAAGGAGCGCAGTTCGGCACCTTGCCAGGACATCGTCTGGGAAGGCAACGACGTCGACCTCGACCGCCTGCCGATTCAGCACTGTTGGCCGGGCGATGTGGCACCTCTTATTACATGGGGTCTGGTGATCACCAAAGGCCCTAATAAGAAGCGCCAGAATCTCGGCATCTATCGCCAGCAAGTCATCGGCCGAAACAAGGTCATCATGCGCTGGCTGGCGCATCGCGGCGGCGCGCTCGACTTCCGCGAACACTGCATCGCCAATCCCGGCAAGCCGTATCCGATCGCGGTTGCCCTCGGCGCCGATCCCGCCACTATATTAGGAGCCGTCACACCGGTGCCGGACAGTCTGTCCGAATACCAGTTCGCCGGCCTGCTGCGCGGCAGTCGCACTGAGCTGGTCAAAGCCATCGGCAGCGAGTTGCGGGTGCCCGCGTCTGCCGAGATCGTGCTGGAAGGGCATATCTATCCGGATGAGTCTCACCCTTCCGGCTACGAGCATGCGCTGGAAGGTCCGTACGGCGATCACACCGGCTACTACAATGAGCAGGACTGGTTTCCGGTCTTCACCATCGACCGCATCACCATGCGTCGCGATCCTATCTATCACTCCACGTACACCGGCAAACCGCCTGATGAACCGGCTGTGCTGGGCGTGGCGCTCAATGAAGTATTTATCCCGCTGCTGCAAAAACAGTTCAGCGAAATCACCGACTTCTATCTGCCGCCGGAAGGCTGCAGCTACCGCATGGCGGTGGTGCAGATGAAGAAATCCTACGCCGGTCACGCCAAGCGCGTGATGTTCGGTGTGTGGAGTTTTCTGCGTCAGTTCATGTATACCAAGTTCATTGTGGTGGTTGATGAGGATGTCGACATCCGCGATTGGAAAGAAGTGATCTGGGCCATCACCACGCGCGTCGATCCGGTGCGCGACACAGTCATGGTCGACAACACGCCGATTGATTACCTCGACTTCGCCTCGCCCATCAGCGGTCTCGGCAGCAAGATGGGTATCGACGCCACCAACAAGTGGCCGGGTGAAACCAGCCGCGAGTGGGGCACCGTCATCACCATGACGGATGCAGTCAAGAAGCGGGTGGACAGTATCTGGGACGAGCTCGGTATATAAATAGCGAGTGACGTCGTAAGCAGCGCAGCCTGTGATGTCTCGCAGGCTGCATGCAGATTGCCGCTTCTCAACAGCCAGCGGCGATCTTTGCAATTGCAGTAATTTATCCTGTCGCAGAGAACAGCGCTCGCACCGATGGCGCAGATGAGGTACAATTCGTGCCGGCGGGCCCCTGCGCATTGTGGCATGGTCAACCTGGTCAGGTCGGGAACGAAGCAGCCACAGCCATTTCCTGCAAGTGCCGCAGACAAGGCTCGCCTCTTCCTCAGCTATTTGTAATGCAGATAGCGATACTTTTTCTCCCTTTTTTGTCATTCCGTCATTCTGGATAAAGCTACTTGCGCTGTCAGCGGCATGTCGCGTGCTTGTCCGGCTCGGCTGACAGGATATGTCCTTGCTGGGCGATCAACTGGCCGCCTACATATACGCTATCAATGTTTTCTACTCCGGCAGCAAAAACAAGCGCCGCATAAGGGTCTTTGTAGGGAGCGAAACTGGCTGAGTCTATCAACAAAAAATCAGCATGTTTGCCGGGTCGCAGACTGCCTGTCTGATCATTCAGACCGAGTACCTCTGCGCTGCCAACGGTGTGCAGCCACAGGACATCGTAGGGAGACATGACGGCTGCCTGTTGATTGACTGCACGTAACTGGTATAGCCCCATGCGCATGTTTTCGAAAGGATCGGCGCGATCAGAACTGGCTTCGCCGTCAATTCCCATGCCGATGCGGAGACCTTGCAGGCGATAGCGCGGGATATCCGGCGTACCGGATCCAAGCCTTCCATTTGATAACGGATTCCAGGTCATGCTGACGTCCGCACGGGACGCGTCCTGCAGGATATTCGCAGTCGGGTGGATGAAATGCCCGAAAATCAGGTTTGGGCCAATCATGCCAGCCTCTTTCATCCAGACGTAGCGCTTGCGTTCGTTTACGGCCGCAAGCGGAGATTCAAGATAGTGCTGTTGGTTTTTCAGACCAAACAGGTGCATCAATCCGGCTTCAGCCAGAATTTGTGTGGGCGTATCCGAGTACGCCCCCGAACCTGCGATCATCGTACCGAGGTATCGTTGAGATTCGGGCTGCTGTTGGGCCCATTGCAGAAACTTCTCCAGCCGATCTCTTGCTTGTTCCACGCTCCATTGTGGATTGATGGAGCGGATGTTGAAACCATGCACGACTCGGATTCCGGAATCAAGAGCACCACGTAGCTGGCAACGATCAACCAGGCCGCTCGTGTCTTTTCCGGTAAAGGTGAAGTTAAATGCAGTGACGATCCCGTTTTTTGCATGTTGCATGCCCCCGCGTCGGGTGAGTGCATAAAGGTCTGCTGCGCTTAATGTGGGAGCTTCGACGCCGTACAGGGCGTCAATCCAGCCTTCCAGATTTGCATCGGGAGCGATGCCGCTGAATTTGCTTTGCCAGAGATGGCTGTGTGCAGAAATGAAGCCCGGTAACATCCACTTCCCGAGCGCATCCACGTGCTTTGCTCCGGAAAATTGAGAGGGGCTTTTTCCGGCGGCCGTCTGAAGGATATTTCCATCGCTGCCAATGGCCATGTACCCGAGGTAGGGAGTCCTCTGGTCTGCTTCCATGGATAGGATGAAGGCATTGTCGATGACGAGGCTTGCTGACGGCGCCACAGACGTCTGTGCGCAACTGCAGAGCAGGTAGCATCCGGTAAGGGCAAAGAACAATCTAGCGGTACAGTCAAGCGTTTTCATCGTCGCTCCTCAGGAAGTAAGTTGAGGAGTGACCAGGTTCTCCGACGATTGTTCTTTCTATCCGTTGATATTGGGATATCTCGAAATAACGCTAGGCCCGGAACAGCCTGACAAGGCTGCTCCAGCATTTTCTATTTATATTGTGGACATGGATGTGTGTTCCCGGGATGTCCCACCGACGGTGAAGCCTATCGTCGTTATGCCGCCTCTGCTCGCTGCGAACGCGGTGCCGCCGTGCATGAGCGCGATTGCCTTCACGATGGCCAGGCCGAGTCCATGGCCATGGATGCCGTCGACTTCGCGGCGTGCGGTGTCGACGCGATAGAAGCGGTCAAACAGGCGTGGCAGATGGCGTTGTTCAATCGGTTCGCCGGGGTTGGAGACGGCGACCTGCACATCCTTGTTTTGCGCATCGATGGAGACTTTGATGCGTGCACCGGCAGGAGAATGCTGGATCGCATTCTGTAATAAATTGGTCAATGCGCGGCGGAACAGCGCAGTTTCGATCATCGAGGTTGCCGTCGTGTCGCCGGTGACTTCAACGCTCATTTCCATCTCGTCGAGTACGAATTCGAAGAACTCAATAGTCTTCTGCACCTCATCAGCGATTACCGTGTGCACCAGGCTGGTGGCGGCTTCGCCCTGATCGCACCGAGCCAGGAACAGCATGTCGTTGATGATGGAACGCAGCCGGTCCAGCTCTTCCAGATTCGATTGCAGCACCGTTTCAAACTCGGGTGCGCTGCGTTCGCGCGATAGGGCAACCTGGGTTTCGCCGATCAGATTGGCCAGCGGCGTGCGCAACTCATGTGCGACATCGGCGTTGAAGGCCTCCAACTGCTTATACGCATTTTCCATGCGGTCCAGCGCGCCGTTGAAAGCTTGCGCCAGGTCGGATAATTCATCCGGCAGGGCAGAGACGGTAAGGCGTTCGGACAAGTTCTTCGGACTCAGCGTCTGCGCCTTGTCCGACATTTTCTTGAGCGGTTGCAAGCCGGCGCGCGCAATCCAGTAACCGAACAGGATCACCAAAAAAACGCCGATCAGCGACAAACCGATCATCGCCGCGACGAAGGTGCGCAGCGTTTCAAAATAAGGCTCGGTATCCACACCCACGGTCAGGCGAATGGCGGGGCGGTCGAGATAAGCAGGCAAAATCTTGGTCAACGTATGCAGCGGAAATTCTTTGCCTTTGATGCGCAGCCTGCCGATATTCTTGGGGTCGTAATCGAACTCATGCAGTTCGGCCAGATCCTTGCCGTAGCTGAAGCGCGGGTCGTCGCTGAATACCCAGAAGCGCACCTTGCCGTCGGCCGGCGTCAGCGTGTCGAGCTTGGCTTGCACGCGCGCCCAACGGTCTACCGTGCCGATGCGCGAGACCATGTATTCGATATCGTTGAAGGTCGTCACCAGGCCATCGCGCTCATGGCGCAGCAGCTCGTTCTTGACCACCGCATAGAGCACGCCGCCGATCAGCGAAAAAATGATCAGCGCCGAAGCAGCAAACATCATCACCAGGCGCGTGATAATGGAATGCTTCATCCGTCTTCCTCTTCGTCATTTGCCTCATGTGCCGGCACCGCAGCGCGCGGCTCCAGCACATAGCCCATGCCGCGTATCGTATGCAGCAGCTTCTGTCCGAAAGGGGCGTCGATCTTGGCGCGCAGGCGTTTGATCGCGACTTCAACGACGTTGGTGTTGCTGTCGAAATTCATGTCCCAGACCAGTTCGGCAATCGCCGTCTTGGACAGGATCTCACCCTGACGGCGTGCCATGATCGCCAGCAGCGCAAACTCCTTGGCGGTCAGGTCGATACGGACATTGTTGCGGAATGCTTTGCGGCTCAGCAGGTCGATCTGCAGGTCACCGATGCGCAGCTGCGCCGGCTCCTGCGAACGGCCGCGCCGCGTCAGCGCCTGCAAGCGCGCCAGCAGCTCAAGGAAAGAAAAGGGTTTGATCAGGTAATCATCAGCGCCATCATGCAAGCCCTTGATGCGGTCTTCCACACGGTCGCGCGCCGTCAGCATGATCACCGGCGTCTGCTTGATGGTGCGCAGCGAACGCAGCACCGAGAAACCGTCCAGGCCGGGCAGCATGACATCCAGCACGATCACGTCGTAATCGTGCTGAATTGCCAGATGCTGGCCATCGATGCCGTTGGCGGCCAGATCCACGGTGCATCCCTGCTCGGTCAGACCCTTGCAGAGGTACTCCGCCATCTTGTGCTCGTCTTCGACAATCAGAACTTTCATTCCTGCTCCTGGTACCGCGTTCATAGACATGTGACTATTAGTGCGATTCTATTACAGGTGTGGCGCCTTTCTTGGCTGCCTTGCGTGCTGCGCGCGCTTCTTTTTTGTTCATGTACCAGTAATGCGCGCGGTCCAGATACAGATAGATCACGGGCGTGGTGAACAGCGTCAGCGCCTGCGACAGCACCAGACCGCCTACCATCGCATAACCCAGCGGACGCCGCAGTTCGGAGCCGGCGCCATGGCCCAGCATCAGCGGCAGACCGGACAGCAAGGCGCACATGGTGGTCATCATGATCGGGCGGAAGCGCAGCAGACAAGCCTGATAGATCGCTTCTTCCGGCTTCATGCCGTGCTGGCGTTCTGCCGTCAGAGCGAAGTCGATCATCATGATGCCGTTCTTCTTGACGATACCGATCAGCAAGATGATGCCGATGAGCGCAATCACGCTGAGGTCGTAGCCGCCCGCCATCAGGATCAGCAGCGCGCCCACGCCGGCCGACGGCAGCGTCGACAGAATCGTCAGCGGATGGATGTAGCTCTCATACAGCAGACCCAGCACGATATACACCGCAATCAGCGCTGCCGCGATCAGGTAGGGCTGCGAAGCCAGCGATTCGCCGAACGCTTTGGCCGTACCCTGGAAGGCGCCGGTCAACGTCGTCGGCACGCCCATTTCAGCCTGTGCCTGGTTGATGGCATCGACCGCTTCACCCAGCGCGACACCAGACGCCAGGTTGAAGGAAATCGTCACCGCCGGGAACTGGCTCTGGTGGCTGATCGACAGATAGGCGGTCTTGGTCGTATCAACCTTGATGAAGGTCGACAGCGGCACTTGTTGGCCGGTGAGCGGCGAGGTCAGGTACAGTTTGTTGAACAGCGCCGGATCCTTCTGCAGCTCAGGCGTGACTTCCAGCACCACGTGGTAGCTGTTGATCTGGGTGAAGTATTGCGCTACCTGGCGTTGGCCGATCGCATCGTAGATCGTCGCATCGATCAGCGACGGCGAGATGCCGAAGCTGGACGCGCGTGCACGGTCGATGGTGATGGTTGCCGTCGCCGCATTGTTCTGCTGGTCGGATGCAACGTCGGTCAACTGCTTCATCTTGCGCAGGCGATCGACGACCTTCGGTGCCCAGGTATTGAGCTCATCGAGATTGGAGTCGGTCAGCGTGTACTGATATTGCGTACGCGCCAGACGGCCGCCGACGTTGATGTCCTGGCTGGCCTGCATGAACAGGTTCACGCCCTGGATCTTGGCCACTTGCGGACGCAGGCGCGTGATGATTTCGCTGGCATCGGCGGTACGGCCTTCATCCTTCGGTTTCAACGCGATGAAGAAGTTACCGGTGTTGAAGGTCGTCGAACCGGCGCTCATTGCAAAACCGGTCACGTCAGGATCCTTGCGTACGACCTCTGCCACCTGCAGCAGACGGCGTTGCATGGCCTGCGAAGAAATATCCTGCGCCGATTCGGCAAAGCCGACGATCACACCGTTATCCTGTTGCGGGAAGAAGCCCTTTGGGATGATCACGAACAGGAACGCCGTGAACGCCACCGTGGCGATGAAGGTCAGCAGCGTGATGAATTGATGGCGCATCACGACATCCAGACCGCGCTTGTAGCCGTTCAGCAGAATGTCAAAGAAACGTTCGAACAGTTGATACAGCTTGCCGTGCTTTTCAGCGTGGCTGTTCTTGAGGAAGCGCGAGCACAGCATCGGCGTCAGCGTCAGCGAGATGATCACCGATACACCGATGGTCAGCGTCACGGTCACGGCGAATTCACGGAACAGACGACCGACGATACCGCCCATCAGCAGCAGCGGGATGAACACCGCCACCAGAGACACCGAGATGGAGATAATGGTGAAGCCGATTTCGCTGGAGCCTTTCAGCGCCGCTTCCATCGGCGACATGCCTTCTTCGACGTAACGGTAAATGTTTTCCAGCATCACGATCGCATCATCGACCACGAAGCCGACTGCAATCGTCAACGCCATCAGCGACAAATTGTCGAGACTGTAGCCCACCAGATACATCACGCCCGCCGTGCCCATCAACGCCAGCGGCACGGTGATGCTCGGGATCAGCGTCGCCGCCACGTTACGCAGGAACACGAAGATCACCATCACCACCAGCGCGATGGTCAGGATCAGGGTGAACTCAACGTCTTGCACCGAAGCGCGGATGGTCTGGGTACGGTCAATCAGCGTGTTGATGTGTACGCTGGCAGGAATTGCAGCGCGCAGACGCGGCATCGTTGCCTTGATGCGCTCCACGGTTTCGATCACGTTGGCGCCAGGTTGCTTGGTGATGGCCAACACGATCGAGCGACCGTTGGTGAGCGTGCTATCGGGATCTGCTGCCGCGCCGGCAAAGGCCCATGCTGCGATCTTGTTGTTCTCGGGGCCATCGACTGCAGTACCGATATCGCGTACACGGATCGGTGCCCCGTTCTTGTAGGCCAGCACCATGTCGTTCCACGGTTCAGCGCTCAGCAACTGGTCGTTGGTATAGACAGTGAAGCTCTGATGCGGGCCGTCGACCGTTCCCTTAGGCTGGTTGACGGTCGTCGTGGCGATGACGCCGCGTACGTCTTCCAGACTCAGGCCCATCGTCGCCAGCTTGGCCGGATCGACCTGAATGCGCACCGCCGGTTTTTGCTGACCGTTGACGCTGACCAGACCGACGCCGGAAATCTGCGAGATCTGCTGCGCCAGAATATTGTCGGCGTAGTCATTGACCTGCGTCAGTGGCAAGGCATCCGACTGCACCGACATGATCATGATCGGCGAATCGGCCGGGTTGACCTTGCGGAAGGTCGGCGGGTTGGGCAAGTTGGCCGGCAACTGGCCGGTCGACGCATTGATCGCGGCCTGCACGTCCAGCGCAGCGGCATCGATGTTGCGGTTGAGGTCGAACTGCAGCGTGATCTGGGTGCTGCCCAGCGCACTCTGCGAGGTCATCTGCGTCAGCCCTGCAATCAGCGAGAACTGGCGCTCCAGCGGCTGCGCCACGTTGGACGCCATGGTTTCCGGACTGCCGCCGGGCAAGCTGGCGGACACCTGGATAGTAGGGAAGTCGACCTGCGGCAGCGGCGCCACCGGCAGCAACGGCCAGACAGCGATACCGACCAGCAGGATAGCGATCGCGAGCAGCGTGGTGCCGATCGGACGCTTGATGAAGGTAGCGGAAACACTCACTTTGCGGATCCTTTCGCAGCAGCGGCGTTGGTTTTGCCTTCGACGATGCGGCTACCCGGCTTCAGCTTGTACTGGCCGTCAAGCACCACGCGTTGTCCCGACTCCACACCCTTGGTGAGGACGGCGATGCCATCCTGAATACGTGCCACGACAACCGGTTGGATCGCCGCAGTTTCGTCGGTCTTGACGATGTAGACGTAAGTGCCTTCCTGATTACGCTGGATGGCTGCTGCTGGCAGCGTCAGTGCCGTGCCGTGGTCATCCATCTGCAGGTTGACGTTGACGTACTGGCCCGGCCACAGCGTGTGCTGCGGATTGGTGAAGCGCGCTTTCAACTGCACCGTGCCGCTGGTGGTGTCGATCTGGTTATTCAGTAAAATCAGGTTGCCGGTACCCAGTGGATCCTTGTTGTTGGTGCGCGCGTACGCGGTGACCTTGAGCGACTTGTGATTGGTCAGCTGGGCGCGGTTGATGGCCGGCACCGCATCTTCCGGCAGGGTGAACTGCACGGTGATCGGGTCGATCTGATTGATTACGACCAAGCCGTTGACATCGGCGGCATGAACGATATTGCCGGCATCCACCAGACGCGCGCCGACGCGGCCGCTGATCGGTGCATTGATGGTGGTGTAGCTGAGCTGCACCTTGGCATAGTTGATCTGTGCTTCGTCAGTCTTGACGGAGGCTTCCAACTGCGCGACCAGCGCCTTTTGCGTATCGAGCTGTTGTTGCGTGGCAGCGTCCTGTTGGCGCAGCGTGGTGTAGCGTTGCAGGTCAATCCTGGCATTGGTCAGTTGCGCCTGATCCTTGGCTTGCTGCGCCTGCACTTGCGCCAACTGGGCTTGCAATGCGCGCGGGTCGATCTGCGCCAGCAACTGGCCGGCCTTGACGTCCTGGCCTTCGGTAAACGCAACCTTGTCGAGCTGACCATCGATGCGCGCCTTGACGGTGACGCTGGCATTGGCGGTGACGGTGCCGACGCCGGTCAGGTACAACGGCACATCACGTTCCTCCACTTTTGTGGTTGTCACTGAAATCGCCGGGCCTTGCTGCGCTTGCGGATTAGGGGCTGCGACGGCATCGGTGCGATGCATCAGGGCCCAGGAACCACCGCCAACGAGAACGACAACCGCAGCGGAAATCAACAGAGTGGAACGTTTTTGAATGAATGAAGTAGTCATACTTTAACTCGCAAGATTGTTTTTCTTAGTTGGCTTTGGCGGCAGTTGTATCTGTTGCCGTTGTTGCCGCTGCCTGATTGATTTCACCGACGCGCCAGCCGCCGCCGACCGCCTTGATCAGCGCCACGCTGGCAACCAGCTGGCGGCCGAGCAAGGTCACGGCGGTGCGTTGATTGGTTAGCGATGCCGCCTGTGTCGTGACCACCGACAGATACGTCGTGGTGCCGGCCTGATACTGGCTCAGCGCCAGTCGTTCAGACAGCTGCGCCGCCTTGACCGCCTGATCCTGAACCTGGCTTTCCTGATCCAGCACGCGCAATGTCGAGAGGTTGTCTTCCACTTCTTGCAGTCCGCCAAGCACGGTTTGCTTGTACGTCGCCACCGAAGCATCGAAGGCGGCAGTCGCCTGATCGTTGCGGGCGCTGCGTGCGCCGCCATCGAACAGGGTGGCGGCAAGCGTGGCGCCCAGCGACCAGACCCGGCTTGGGGTATCGAACAACTGGGAGAAGGCAATCGCGCTGTAGCCGCCGGTTGCATTCAACGTCAGCGTTGGGAAATAAGCGGCGCGCGCCACGCCGATGTTGGCATTGGCGGCAGCCGCCAGACGTTCGGCGTTGGCGATATCGGGACGGCGTTCCAGCAGATCCGACGGCAAGCCGGTCGGTGTTGGCGGCATGCTTGCCTGCAACGCGGCACCGTCGGTGGTGACCGGCGCGAGCGTGAAGACTGCCGGCGCTTTGCCCACGAGGATGGCGATGGCATGTTCCAACTGATTGCGCGTGGCGTCGAGATCAATCAATTGCGCCTGTGCCGAGCGCAATTGCGTTTCAGCCTGCGCGACGTCGGAGCGCAAGGCCACACCGGCTTCATATTGATGCTGGGTCAGTTGAAACGACCGTGTATAGGCGGCGACGGTACGTGCATACAGATCCTTTTGCAGATCAGTCACGCGCAGTTGCAGGTAATCCTGTGCCAGCGTTGCCTGGATACTCAGGCGTGCCGCTGCGAGGCTGGCTGCGCTGGCTTCGCTGGTAGCGTCGCCGGCTTCCACCGAGCGCCGCACGCGGCCCCAGACGTCAGCCTCCCATGAGGCATTCAGGCCGACGGAATAGGTATCTGCCAACCGGCTGCCTGCCGTGGCGCTATTGGTTCGCGCGCGGCTAGCGCCACCGGATGCGCCGACGGTCGGCCACAAGCTGGCGCGCGCGATGGCGGCGGTGGCCTGAGCCTGGCGATATTGCGCCTCGGCGAAGCGGATATTCTGATTGGCCTTATTGGCCTGATCGATCAGGTCGTTCAGCACCGGATCCTTATAGGCTTCCCACCAGCGGTGATTGCTGTCGATCTGTCCCGGCTCGGCGATTTTCCACGGGCCCTGTTCTTTATAGGCGGTGGGCAAATCCATTTGCGGGCGAGCGTAATCAGGGCCGACGGCGCAACCGCCGAGCAAAGCTGCTGCGGCCAGAGTGATTGCGGACAAAGCTAAGGCTGGCTTGAATGCGCGTTGGGGTGGCGATTTGGCGGTCGCTGTCATTGGTAGATTCCGAAACATGGTTGAGCGTGCATTTGGCTGGACGACATGGGATCAAAGGGAACTGCCGGTGGGCGTCGGACAGGTTAACTGGCGACGCTTTTCTACAGCATTACTGTACGAGGGAGCGGTCAACTGGACGCTGACGGAAATATGACATTTCTGTCAGTTTCGGCTGCGGAGTAGGTTGTTATGTTTTTGTTGTATTTTGGAAACTAAATCAGACAGGCCAGGCCCGCTGGAGAATCTCCTGCTGCAAGGAGGCGTCGGCATGCAGCGTGCCGTAGACACGGCCATTGGCGGCGTCATTGCGGCTGAGTACAAAAGCCTCCGCCATCGCTGTTGGCGCGTGCTGCAACATCAAGGCGCTCTGTACCGTCAGGATCAGTTGCTGCACCAGGCGGCGTGCCAGCATCTCGCGTTGTTCCGGCGGCGTAGTCAGCAGTTGTTTCAAGGCATCCAGCGATGCCTGCAAGACATGATGGCCATCGGCGACTTGCTGCAATTCTTCCAGCAGCAAGAGACAGCCTTCCGGTTCGCGCTCCATGGCGCGCAACACGTCGAGGCACATCACATTGCCCGAGCCTTCCCAGATGGAATTCACCGGCGCTTCGCGATACATGCGCGCCATCGGCGCTGTCTCGACATAGCCGTTGCCGCCCCAGACTTCCATGCATTCTCCGGTAAATTCCAGCGCACGCTTGCAGATCCAGAATTTGGCGGCGGGGGTGACGATGCGCCGCCATGCGCGTTGCAGCAGATCGTTAGGCGATTCGAAGGCACGTGCCAGACGCAGCATCAGCAGCGTCGCCGCTTCGCTTTCGAGCGCCAGATCGGACAGCACGTTACGCATCAATGCCTGTTCGGCCAATTGCTTGCCGAAGGCGCTGCGATGACGCGCGTGGTGGATTGCCTGGATCAGCGCATGGCGCATCAGTCCGGCGCTGCCGATGACGCAGTCGAGACGCGTATGGTTGGCCATTTCGATGATGGTGGGGATGCCGCGTCCTTCATCGCCGACCATGACGCCATAGGCGTCGTCGAATTCGACTTCGCTGCTGGAGTTGGACCGATTGCCCAGCTTGTCCTTGAGACGCTGGATCAGCACGCCGTTCTTCTGTCCGTCAGGACGCCAGCGCGGCACGAAGAAGCACGACAGACCGTTGTCGGTGCGTGCCAGCACCATGTGCGCATCGGACATCGGCGCCGAGAAAAACCATTTGTGGCCGATCAGCGTATAAGCCGCGCCACGTCCGCTGCCGTTGAGCGGGCGTGCGACGGTGGTGTTGCTGCGCACGTCGGAGCCGCCTTGCTTTTCTGTCATGCCCATGCCGATCAGCATTGAGCGCTTTTGCTCCAGCGGCAGGTCGCGCGGATCGTGTTCGCGTGAGAACAATTTGTCGCGCACCATGGGGAACAGCGCATCTTCATGGCGCAATACCGGTAGCGAAGCGAAGGTCATGGTGGTCGGGCAGAGCGACCCCGCTTCCACCTGTGCATGCAGGAAGTATCCCGCAGCGCGCGCCACATGCGCACCCGGCATGCCTTCATAGGCAGGCATCCACGGCAGCGCGTGCAGGGCTTCGCGGCGCAGCAGCGCCAGCAGCGCATGCCAGCTGGGATGGAAGTCGACACGATCGATGCGGTTGCCGAAGCGGTCGTGGGTTTGCAGTTCGGGGGTATGTTGATTGGCCAGTTCGGCCAGTTGCAGTACATCGGCGCTGCCGAGTTCGGCGCCGTAATTGGACAGCGGCGCGGCATGCCAGCCGGCCTGTTCACGTTGCACGCCTTCGCTCAGGGCCAGATCGGTGCTGTACAGATTGACATCTTTCAGCTCGGGAACCTGGTTGGTGACTTCATGCGTTTTCATTGCAGCTCCTGTACGTGGACGGGCGGAGGGGGCAGACGACGGCGCGGACAGTGTAAGGCATTCACCGCCAGAAGACAGCGAGACAGCGCAAGCGCCTTGCAATTCCGGCGCATTAGGTGAATTTGCTATAACTATATAAGTATCTTGTCGCTAAGGCCGTCCTGCACATGACAAAGACTCATATTAAAATGAGGCTTCTGAAAGGACTCCTCCAACCATGCCTTACCTGACCATCGAAGATACCATCGGCAATACGCCCTTGATTCAATTGCAACGTATCGGCGGCGAAGACGTCGCACGACGCAACAACATCATCCTCGGCAAGATGGAGGGCAACAACCCCGCCGGTTCGGTCAAGGACCGCGCTGCGCTGTCGATGATCCGCCGCGCTGAAGAGCGTGGCCAGATCAAGCCGGGCGATACCCTGATCGAAGCCACCAGCGGCAATACAGGCATTGCGCTGGCCATGGTTGCGGCAATGCGCGGTTACAAGATGGTCTTGCTGATGCCGGAAAACCTCAGCGAAGAGCGCCGTCAAAGCATGGCCGCCTATGGCGCCAAGATCGTCCTCACGCCCAAGAGCGGCGGCATGGAATACGCGCGCGACCTGGCAGAACAAATGCAGAAGGAAGGCCAGGGCCTGATCCTGGATCAGTTCGCCAACGCCGATAATCCGCAGGCGCACTATGAGACGACCGGTCCCGAGCTGTGGCGCGACACCGAAGGCCGCATCACCCATTTCGTCAGCGCCATGGGCACTACCGGCACCATCATGGGTGTGTCACGCTATCTGAAAGAGCAAAACCCAGAGATCCAGATCATCGGTGCTCAACCGGAAGAAGGTTCGTCGATCCCGGGCATCCGCAAATGGCCGGAAGCCTATCTGCCGAAGATCTATGAAAAGCCGCGTGTCGATCAGCTCGAATACGTCAGCCAGGCAGCAGCCGAAAACATGGCGCGCAAGCTGGCAATGGTCGAAGGCTTGTTTTGCGGTATCTCCGCAGCAGGCGCCTGTGAAGTGGCATTGCGCGTCGCGCAGCAGGTGGAGAATGCAACGATCGTGTTCGTTGTCTGCGATCGCGGCGACCGCTATCTCTCCACGGGCGTGTTCCCGGCGTAAGCTTGGAAGTGAAGTGATGAACAAGTGGTGAACGCATTCAGGTGTTCGCCACAATAAAAAACGGAGCCAGAGGCTCCGTTTTTTATTCCATACCCGGTGTTGCAGGCGAACCTGGCTTCGGTTTGAATTGCTTGTCGCTGATGCGGAATTTTTCGCGGCGATCACCCATCAGTTCGCGCAGTTCGCGGATCGACAGTTCGCTGACTTCATGCATGCGAATCAGCAGCGACGCACCAACCGGCAGACGACGGTGGCGGATCTTGCTGATCACCGGCGGAGCCACTTCCAGCGCACGCGAGAGCGCAGCATCGTTCTTCAGATGCAGCTTCTCGATCAACGCGTCGAGCAGGTGGTTAGGATCGTAGTTGACTTGATCCGAGAGAGAAGTATCGTTGGTGCCATTAGGTGTAGTCATGATCGGACGTTCCATTATGCAGATGTTTATAAGGGCCTTGTTTGTGCAAGTGCTATTAGTTCTTGGTAAAACTGCAAAACGTGGTTAACCAGTTTCCATTAGAGGTGCCATTCTTTTCCCACTGCAACATACACAACTCGAACCAAGGCCATCGGGATCAGTCGGTCTGACTTGCCAGCCTTCACTATTCGTTTCCATGTTTCCCACTTCGGTACTGGCAAAACGTCAATATTGACGTCTGGACATCCAGTGAGAAAAGTCTATTACAAAATAGTTGCGAGAAATCACCTCGAATTTGTAACAGATATTAACAGGATTTTTTCTATATTTGGTGTTGTTTCTTTGATACGACAAAAGACAGCTGATTCCAGCCATTTAAGCCGAGATCCCGCATCGTAGCGATGTTTCGTTCAAAAATAGCACTTGCTTCGGGGAAAGCCTGGACGGCGCGGTCGATGCTGCTTTCTCGCAACAGATGCAAAACGGGGTAGGGGGAGCGATTCGTAAAGTTGTCAATGTCGTCCGGCGCGGCATCGGCAAACTGGTAATCAGGATGGAAACTGGCGATCTGCAACTCGCCTTCCAGACCGGCATCTTCAAGTACTTCGTCGGCAACATCGAGGAAGCTGTTGTAATCCAGAAAGTCTTGCAACACGCGCGGATGGATGAGTACCGTGGTATCGATGGCCTCCGGATCGCTGTCTTGCAGATGATGCAATTCGCGCGACAACTCCTCGGCGAGATCGGCCTCGGTGTCGGCGTGGCTGACGACATAACGAATCTGATTTTTGACGTAGACGGACTTGGCAAAAGGGCAAAGATTGAGGCCGATCACGGCCTCGCTGATCCACGCCTGGGTGAGCGCAATGACATCGTCGTCGGAGGGAAATGGTGCGGTATTCATGGCTGCATTGTCTCATGACGCCCAAAGGCCAAACAGTACGGAGAGTGAGGGAAAGAGCGGAAACGGCCCGAAATCGGCTATGCTTCACATCCTCGTTTTAATCTACGCACAAAATAAGACCTCCATGGCGCTCAAAGCAACCATCTTCAAAGCCGATCTGCAGATTTCCGACATGGACCGGCACTATTATCAAAACCACACCCTGACCATCGCCCGTCATCCGTCGGAAACCGACGAACGCATGATGATCCGCGTGCTGGCCTTTGCGCTCAACGCCAGCGAATCGCTGACCTTCGGCAAGGGCTTGTCGGATGTGGAAGAGCCGGATATCTGGCAAAAGGATCTGACCGGCGCCATCGACCTGTGGATCGAAGTCGGCCAGCCCGACGACAAGCGCATTCTCAAAGCCTGTGGTCGTTCCGCGCGCGTGATGGTGTACAGCTACAGCAGCTCCAGTAGCATCTGGTGGGGTCAGACCGGCAACCGCGTCGAGCGCGCCAAGAACCTCACCGTCATCAACATCGCGGTCGAGACCAGTCAGGCTCTGGAAAAGCTGGCGCAGCGCTCCATGCAATTGCAATGCACGATTCAGGACGGCCAGATCTGGCTGGGCAACAATGAAGAGATGGTGCAGATCGACCCGCAGGTAATTAAACCGTAGTCAGCAGGTCGCGCACCGATGGCAGCGTATCGATTGATTTGAGGCGGGATAGCAGCAGCGCAGCGTTGCTGCCGCCAGTCTGGTTTCCTGCCTCGACGCATTTCAAGAACTTGTTTTCTATCTCTTCCTGACGCATCGGGCATTGCGCCGCACCGCGCGCATACGCCTGAAATCCCTCCACCCAATCGCGGCCCGCGGCCTTGATTTGCACATTGGCCCCTTCCGGCGCCGCTTCGCATGCGCCGGCCAGACTCCAGCGCGGGCCGACAGTCATCGTGACGCGCTGCATCAGGGCAATCACGTGCGGCTCCTGCAAGACCGCGCCGTCAAGATGTGCCAATTCCACCGTCCCGTACAGCAATGACACCGCGACGGCGAAGGGCATGCTGAATTGCGCTTCCTGCCGCGTCGCCGGCTTGTTGTAAATCAGATTGGCAAAAACAATTTGCGGCACGTCGCAGACGATCTCTTCAATGTCATCCACATGAATCCCGTGCCCGGCGACGATGGCCATGGCGGCATCGACGGCGGCATGCGAAGACAGGCAGAGTGGAATACGCTTGAGGTCGACGCCGGGCGATTCCAGAAACCAATGTGAACCAAGCTGCGCAATCATGGCGACGTTGAATTCGCCGTGATTGAACAAGCCGGTGAATCCGTTCCAATGTTCGAAGGCATCGTGCGGGCCGCTGGCGCCTTGCGCCGCCAGCAATGCAGCCACCACGCCGGCTTCTGCCGCACGGCCTGCCATTAGGGGTTTGGCATCGGTGCCGAAGCAGGCTTTCAATCCACCGGTGCCTGCCACCGCCAGCCCCAACGCCGAGGCAGTTTGTTTGCGATCCAGCTTGAGCAGCCAGGCCGCCGCCGCGCAGGCACCAACCGGGCCGAGCACGCCGGTAGTCCACCAGCCCTGATCGTAGAGGATGCTGTTGGTGGCGGCGCCGACGGAGTATTCACATTCGGAGCCGACGATGAACGCCGTCAGCAGATCGCTGCCGGACGCGTTACGCTTTTGCGCGACGGCGATGGCAGCGGGAGCGATCACGGCAGACCCGTGTACGAAACCGGCGTAGCAATTGTCGTCAAAGTCCAGCGCATGCGCTGACGTGCCATTCACGAATGCCGCCGCAGGCGCGGAAAACATGTGCGTGCCGCCGACGATGGCGGCATCGCCGCGCGAACCGGCATCCATGGCAGTGGCGCGTGCGGTGCGCGCCACTGCCGTCGCCGCGCCGGCGAAAGCGACACCGATGGTATCGAGCAGGCAGTTGGTGGCGACGGCGCGTACAGAGGCGGGAATATCGCTGTGCTGCAGGCCGCAGATCCAGTCGGACAGGCGTTCAATGGCGGTAGGGTGAGTCATGGTGTGACGCTGTGTCATGGAAGAGAAAGCGGAGGTGTTGCTTGAGTTGCTTGCCTTGCTTGCCTTACTTGTGTGACTTGCCCGATGCGATCATGCCGCGGAGCTTGTCCGCGACAACATCGCATCAGGCAATGACGACGCAGGGGAATTGCGTCGCGGGCTTATTCCACCTTATTCAGGCAGGGGGCCAGCTGGTGCGCCCAGCCACTTCTTCGACATCTCGTCGATGGCGCCGTTGCTCTTGGCTTCGCGGATGATCTCGTTGAGTTTGGCGACCAGTTGCGGTTCACCCTTTTGCACGCCGATGTAGCAAGGCGCATTGGACAGGATGACTTTCAGGTCCATGCTCACCGACGGATCCTTGGCCTTGATCGTGGCAGCCACGGCGGTGCCGGTCGCAAACATCTGCGCCTGACCGGCGAGGAAGGCCGAGACCGTACCGTTGTTGTCTTCAAAGCGCTTGATCACGGCGCCCGGCGCCAGACGCGAGAGTTCTTCATCCTGCATCGAGCCGCGTGTCACCGCAATGACCTTGCCGGTGAGTTCGCTGTAGTTTTTGGCGATGATTTCCTGCTTGCCGAAAACGGCATCGAAGAATGGTGCGTAAGCGATGCTGTAGTCGATGACTTTTTCGCGCTCAGGCGTCTTGCCGAGCGAGGAAATGGTCAGGTCAGACTTCTTGGTCTGCAGATACGCGACACGATTCGGGCCGGTGACAGGGATCAGTTCCAGTTTGACGCCGAGCTTCTTGGCGACCAGTGCTGCCATGTCGATGTCATAACCACGCGGCGTCATGTCGGTACTGACCGAGCCGTACGGTGGATAATCGGTTGGGACGGCGATGCGAATCACCTTGCGCGCAAGGATGGTGCTCAGGGCGTCCTCCGCCATGGCATTGCCGGAAACAGCAGCGGCAATTGAGACGGCAATCAGGCTAAGCAGGAGAGAGCGGCGTTTCATTTCGATATCCTTTCAGTGATATGCGTGGTGTACAAGTAAGTAGTGAAGTACGGGGTGTGCCGAAGCGGATTGCATTGCTCTGTCTTGAAAATTCGGTGAATCTCAGCTGTCGTTTTTTCGCGTGCGTGATCTTGATATCTTGGGTAATTCGCTGTCTTCCGCGCCCCACCATTCGCCCATGCTCCACAGGTTCTTTTCCGTCTCGGACACCGAGGCCTTGACGTCAACCTTGGATGTCGCCGCCATCAGTGCAACCAGGATTTCACTGACGAGAAAAGCCGGGACCAGCGTGTCGAAGAAGGAGGAATTCTGTTTGCCGACCAGAATGGTCTCGGCCGCCATGCGTGCAATCGGCGAGCTGTCGCTGTCGGTGATGGCGATCAGCTTGACGCCGGCTTTGGCCAGATGCCCGGCAATCGATACCGCACGGCGCGAGTAAGGCGCGATGCAGCAGACGAACAAGGCATCCTTGGGACCGGCCTGATGCATGATCTTCATCATGCCGCTTTCGCCGGCGCCATCGATGAGCGTGATGTTCTTGGCGAAGTATTCAGAGACGTGAGAAAACTGAAACGCCACCGGAAACGACGAGCGCAATCCGAGGCAATAGATCGTGCGTGAGGCTGAGAGGATTTTCACGGCGCGCACGATGGCGGCCAATGTGTCGGCGCTGCACAGTGCCTGGATGTGTGCGATGGCGTTATTGGCGACGTCGAGTGCGAGCGCCGTTTCGCCGATCTTTTGATTCAATTCCACCAGGCCGTGGGCGCGCTGGCTGTACTCGTTGCTGCGTGAGCGCAGATTGTTCTTGAACACCTCCCGAATATCGTCGTAACCCTCCATGCCGAGAAACTTAGCCAGCCGTGTCATGGTGGACGGAGGAATGCCTGCCAGCCGCGCCTGTTCGCGCATGGACATCACGGCCACCTCATGCGGATGATCGAGCACGAAGCTGGCAGCCAGACGCACTTGCCGCGGCAAGCTGTCGAAGCATTGCTTGATGTGCAGCACCAGCGCCTGCTGAGAGCGCAGGGCTTCGGACGACTTTGGCGATGTCGACGACTTTAGTGACTCTGGCGATGCTGATGGGGCTTGATTCACGTTGACGCTCCGCAATCGGGATATGCAGGACATCAAGCAACATATGTGCCAATATTTTTTGCAAATGATTCAAATGAATCATTTTTGGAGGGCATTTCAGCGTTCAAAAAAATCGCTGTGCAGGAGAGATTTGATTTTGATGATTCAAAAACAGAGGGCTGCGTGAATCAAATTGTCTGCCGCGGGAGCACCATCTCTCGTCACGTGCATCGTCAATGCGCCACGATGGACATGACGACGCTGCAACGTGGTGAGCTTAGTTTGAACTCAGTCTGCATTAGTTGCCCGGATGCAGTTCTCTGAGGATGTCGAGGAAGAGATCGGCGCGATACGTCGATGGGCGTGATGATTCGGTGACGGCGCAGATCGGGTGATGGTAGGACGGACTGCCGCTTCTCACCTTGAGCGCATAGCGCTTGCCCAGTAGTTGTACATAGTGCACCGGCAGGATGCCGAGATAGCTGCCGGTCGCAACCAGCAAGCCGATGGCTTCCAGGCCGCCGGCATCGGGGCCGCGCGCGTAGCCTTCGGTTGTCAGCGCCTGGTCGACGTAGGGATGTTGTCTATATACCAGCGGCAGATCATCGGCGCCGCGCTTCGGCTTCTTGGCTGCGCTATAGATGCGATGCGTTTCTGAAAACAAGGGCAGGTAATTGAATTCCCCCTCGCGCGGATACTTGCCGCGGATCGCAATGTCGACGCGATGTTCACGCAGCGCCTGATTAAGATCAGGAAAAGTCATGACGCTGATTTCCGGTCGCACATTGGGTGCGCGTTCACGCAGGACCGCCAGCGCTTCCGGGATTTTGCAATCGGGATGTGTCAGCGTGTGTTCGACGATGCCGATCAACAGCGAGCCGGACAGCACGCCATGCACGGCGTCGATCTCGGAGCGGATCCGCTCCAGCGAACGCAAGGCGTCCGAGGCCAGCTTGAGCGCCACTTCACCCTCGGGCGTGAGCTTGAAACCGGCCGGGCCGCGCTCGCACAGACGGACACCGAGACGCTCTTCCACCTCGCGTACATGGCGGCTGATGGAGGCTTTGGACATGTGCAGACGCTTCTCCGCCGCGGCGAAACCTCCGGCCTGAGCCGCATTGCAAAACACGCGCAAGGAGCGCAGGTCGCGTTCGTCGAAGTCCAGATGGATCATGATTGCCTGCCGGGAAGGTAAGTAGAGGGCGCAAAAACAAAAGGTATTGAATTTTAAGACTATACCTGCAAAACAATCATTTTTTATTATCTGCATTGCTTGCTACAGTCAGCCGATCAAACGCACTCGGCTGTGTCGGCACATGCGCTGGCGTTGATCTTGCATGGACATTGGCTGGCTGTTTTTCTCTCTGTTTTTATCTCTATTTGTCTCGCTTTTTACATTCCGTCTACATTCCGCCCAAAGGATCCCAGGTCATGGAACAACTTACCGTAGCACCACGCACCGGCCACAAAACACTGCTGTATTCGGAGCTGGTCACCGACATGACTGATCTGAAAGCGGACATCGCCATCCTTGGCGTGCCGTTCGGTTCGGCCTATACGCCACGTCAGTTCACCAACGACCAAAGCAATGCACCGCAAGCGATCCGCGACGTGACCGACCGCATCGTGCGTGCGCCGGAACATTACGATTTCGATATCGACGGCCCGTTGCTGCAAGGGCGCAGCGACATCCGTTTTGTCGATTGCGGCGACGTGCTGCCCGACCTCGCCGTGCCCGGCGATCATCAGCGCCGCGCCGAACTGGCGATTCGTCAGATCCTGCGTGGGGGCGGCATGCCGATCGTGCTGGGTGGCGATCATGGCATCACCAATCCGGTCTTGCGTGGTTTCGACGAAGTGGGGCCGGTCACCATCGTGCATATCGATGCGCATCTGGATTGGCGCGATGAAGTCAACGGCGTGCGCGACGGCTTGTCGAGCGTGATTCGCCGTGCATCCGAGTTGCCATTCGTGAAGCACATCGTGCAGATCGGTTTGCGCGCACAGGGCAGCGGACGTCCTGCCGATTACGAAGCCGCCAAAGCCTGGGGCTCTGATCTGATCTCTGCGTATGAGCTGCACGATATCGGCATGGATGCAGTGTTGGCGCGCATCCCTGATGGCGGCAACTATTACCTGACCATCGATGCCGACGGTCTCGATCCGACCATCATGCCGGCCGTCGATGGCCCGGCTCCGGGTGGCGTGAATTTCGTGCAGGCGCGCAAGCTGATTCACGGACTGGTAAAGAAGGGGCGCGTGGTCGGCATGGACATCGTTGAGATTCAACCCGTCAAGGACAACGCCAGCAAGCTGACTTGCGTCACGGCCGGTCGACTGATCGTCAATCTGATCGGTGCGACGATTCGCGCCGGTTATTTCGACAAGAAGAACACAGCGTAATCAACTGCATCACTTCACACCACACTTTCACTGAGGCTCTCATGGAACACACGCGCATTCGCAGATTCAATACCAAAGACACCTATCCGGAACAAAAGATCGATAACGACCTGTGCCAGGCAGTCGTCGCGCGCGGCACGACCGTCTTCCTGCGCGGTCAGATCGGGCAGAATCTGGATACCTCCGAAAGCGTCTGCATCGGTGACGTCAAAGGCCAGACCGAGCAAGCGATGTATAACATCGACATGCTGCTCAAGGAAGCCGGCGGCAAGCTGGAGCACATCTGCAAGGTGACGATTTATATCTCCGATCCACGCTATCGCGAAGATGTGTATCGCGTGGTCGGTCGCTGGCTCAAAGGTGTGTTTCCGGTATCGACCGGTATCGTGGTGTCGGCGTTTGCACGTCCGGAATATCTGGTGGAGGTCGACGCGACCGCAGTGATTCCGGATTGAACATCATTGATTAATGATGGTTGGCGCGCTGCCCGATCTGTTCGAGCAGCCGCTGTCCTTCTTCACTGTTGAACCAGGCGGCATGGCCGAGGTAGTAGGTGTCGTACGCCAGCGAAGCATTTTTCGCCGAGCGTGTGATGCCATGGAAGTAGGCCAGTTCGGCCAGCGCAAATTCCGCATGCACCAGAGGCAGCAACGCTGCCAGTGCTTGCCATTGACGCGAAGTCAGCGGACGGATCAGGTGGTAGCCGTCCAACATGGCGTCGAGCAGATCGGGATGCGCCACGTTCGGCTTGCCTGCCTTTGCATCTTGCGTATTTTGCGTATCCTGTATCGCCAGCCACTCGATGATATTGCGCTCGATTGCCGTCGCCAGATCGTACAGGGCGCAGGTGCGGTCGCTGAGACCGAAGTCGAGGATGGTTTCCACACCGGCTGCCGCGCTGCGGTCGGTCCACAGCAGATTCGACGCATGCCAGTCGTTGTGTGTCCAGAGCGGTGTCAGTTCGTCCAGATAAGGGCGCAGCTTATCGTGGAAGAGCAGCAGCATCGTCGCGGTTTCATCGCGCCAGTTGCGCTGCTTCAGATAATCGCCGATGGCCGGGCGCTGTTCGACATAGCGTTGCAGCGCCGGCATCGGATCCTGCTGCGAAAAGATCGTGAAGCTCGATACCAGCGTCTGCGCCTTGCGCGCGGGTGCGGCGTAGTCTTCTGCAGCCAGATGCAGGCGTGCCAGCGCCTTGCCCGCTTCATGCGCGTGCACACGGCTGGTGAAGGGCGTCCATGACACGGCGTCACGGTACAGGTCGATACCCGAGGCCACGCTGTGCACTTCGTACGTCCAGTGATCATCCGTGATGGCGGTCACGCCGTCAGTGGTGGTCAGCACTTCGCTTACAGCGATGCCGCGCCTGCGCAGGTGATTGATGAAGCCGTGTTCTTCGCTCAGGCCGTCAACGTCGCGCACCGAGATATGGTGGCGTTTGACGAACACTTCCATCGTTGACGTCGTCATCACGCAACCCGCCGAGAACGGTCGCGGGCTATGCCACACCAGACGCTTCGGAATCCCGGCCTGCGGATAATGCTGCAGCACGCGTGTGACTTCGGCCGACGTCAGCGCCGGCCAGTCCGAAATCACCGCGTCGGCATTCATGCCGTGGCTGAGGACGCGGGTCAGGTGATGGGAAGCGGCTTCCATACAGGCGCTCGCCGATCAGAAATCGTATTGCACCGTCAGGCGCGCCAGACGCGGGGCACCGAGATGCAGGTAACTGTCGCCCAGCGATTCGCCGGTGTCTTTCCAGTAGCGCTTGTCGAAGATGTTGTCGACGGTCAGGCGCACGGTGGTTGGATGGCCGCTCATGCGGGTCTGATAGCGCAAGCCGGCGTTGAAGATATGGTAAGCCGGCACGGTGGCGCTGCCGTCGCGGGTGGCTGCCTTGCTGCCGCTGTACAGCCAGCTGCCTTGCAGATTCAGGCCCGGCATGGCTGCCAGCGCATAGTCGGCATAGACCGCGCTGCGCACGCGCGGCACGTTGATTGCCTGCTTGCCGTCATAGGCTGCTGTGCCGGTACCGTCGGCGCGCGCCTGGATGAAGGCCATGCTGGCGGCCAGGCGAAGCTGTCTGGTGACGTTGCCCGAGGCGCCGAGTTCGATACCGGTATGGGTTTCCTTGCCTTGCTGGACGTAGGTGAAGGTGGTGCCGCCGGCGTCTGGTTGCGGATACTCATAGGCTTTCTTCATGCGGAAGATTGCCGAGGTAAAGCTCAGGTCTTTGCTCCAGTCATATTTGAAGCCGGCTTCCAGTTGACGCGCCACCGACGGCGGCAGCGTGGTCGGATAGTTGCTTTCCCAGAAAGCGGCAGATGTGCCCATGCTCAGCGTCTCGGCATAGCTGCCATACAGCGACATGTTGGCTTGCGGTTTGAAGATCAGCGCGAGTTGCGGCAGGAACTGGTTGCGGTCGGTATCACGCGTGGTAACGCCGGTGGAGTTGTAGGTTTTTTCTTTCAGCCAGACCTGGCGTCCACCTGCCAGTACTTGCCAGCGGTCGCTGAACTGCACGCGGTCAGTGAAGAAAATGGCTTGCTGACGGCTATCCAGATTGCGATACGACGCGGGGATAGGGTCAGTCGCGGCGGGCAACACGGCCGGCGTTGCGGCATAAATATTGTCGCTGCCGACCGGAATCGAAATGCCATCCGACTTGTCGACCACGCGGCGCGACATGCTCAGGCCAGCGGTCAGACTATGTTTGATGAAGCCCGTGTTGAAGTTGCCCTGCAATACCGCCTGGCCTTCATCGTTGCGGCGGGTGTCGTCGGGGCTGCGATAGTCGTAGACGTCAAAGTCGCCGTTGGCCGCGAAGGTCGGCGAGAAGCTGGTCGCCACATTGCTGCCGTAAGGGAAAGCCAGGTAGTCGTCGATGACTGCGCGGCTGCGGCCGACGTTGACGTAGGCGCTCCAGTCGGCGTTGAGCTCGACATCGAAGCGCGTATTCATGTTGAGCGAATCGATGCGTACCGGCTGCACCCAGGATTGCGGCGACAGCATGGTGCTCGGCGACACATTGGACGGCACAGTTTTGCCACCCAGCAATTGATAGCCGGCGACCGACTTCTGCGCTTTTTTCTGATATTCGATATTGAACTGCAAATGCGCCGTGGACGTGATGTCCCAGTTCGCCGCGACCGAGGCGAAGTCGCGATAGCCGTTGCTGTTGTTGACGTAGGAATTGATATCTTCATGCGCAGCGTTGACGCGCAGACCGAATTGCTTGCGGTCGCCGAACAGTGTGCCGAGGTCGGTCGACACATAGCGCGACCCGTTGGAGTCGGTGCCGAACATCACCGAGCGCACATCGGCCGGACGCTTGGTGACGTAATTGACCAGACCGCCGGCGTTGACGACACCGCCTTGCAGGCCGGACAAACCTTTGACGATTTCAACCTGTTCCTTGTTCTCCAGCGCGATGTTCTGTTCGCCGACAACGGACAGGCCGTTGATCCGGTAACCGCTCGCCAGATCCAGCGGAAATCCACGCACACTGATGTTCTCGTAATAGCCGACCGGCGCATAGTTCTCGCCGACGCTGGCGTCGTTCTTGATGACGTCGCTGAGCAGGCGGGCTTGCTGATCCTTCAGTTGCGCTTCGGTCACGACGGCAACCGAAGCCGGCGTATCGAGCAGCGGCGTGTCGCCGAAACCAGCGATGTTCGACGAGCGTGCGCGGTAGGTCGAACCGGAGGCGTCTTCAGCCGTAACGCTGACGGTCGGTAACGAACCGGCATCGGCCGGTTCTTCGGCGCGAGCGCTGTTGATGAAGACGCACGGTGCGCTGGCCAGCGTCAGGGAAATGGCGAGAGGAGAAAAACGTTTCATCGGTATTGCTTTACTTTGCTTGAAGATGATGCGAGCGCACGGTTTATTGTTGTCCGCGTGCGGTACGAACGGCGCGGGCCAGGTCAATCACTGACATGGCGTAAAAATAGCTGCGGTTGTACTGCGTGATGGCGAAAAAGTTGTTGGTCGCCAGCCAGTGCTCGGTCGGCGCCGTGCCGTTCTGCAAATCGACCAGGCCATAACGCAATCCTGCAGGCAGCTCTGCACCGGGGACGACGCCGGCGGCTTTCAGCTCATCCGGCGAAAACTTGGCTTCGAGGCCTTGGTTGATCAGGTCTTCGGCTTTGGCTGCATCAGTGACGGTGGCCGGGAATACGGTTGGTTCGCCGCGTTGCCAGCCATGGATCTTGAGGAAGTTGGCGACGCTGCCGATGGCGTCCACCGGCGAGCTGCGCAGATCGATCTTGCCGTTGCCGTCGAAATCGACGGCGTATTGGCGGATGCTGCTTGGCATGAACTGCGGCCAGCCGATGGCGCCGGCATAGGAGCCGAGCAGTGAAAACGGATCGACATTCGATTCACGCGCAAACAGCAGCGTGTTTTCCAGCTCGCCGCGGAAGAAGGCCATGCGCGCGTCGCGGTTGGCGGTCTTGGGATAATCGAAGGTCAGCGTGGTGATGGCATCCATCACGCGGAAGTTGCCTGTGTTGCGGCCATAGACGGTTTCTACGCCGATGATGCCGACGATGATCTCGGCCGGCACGCCGTATTGGGCTTCTGCACGGGACAGCGCCAGTTCGTGTTCATTCCAGAAATCGACGCCGGCGTTGATGCGTTTCGGCTCGACGAAACGAGCCCGGTAGGCTTGCCAGTTTTTCGGCTTGCCGCTGGGCGCGGGTTTGATCAGCTGGATGGCGGTGTCGAGATAGCGTGCCTTGCTGAAGACGGCTTGCAGGGCGGCCTTGTCGAAACCGTTGCGCTCGACCATTTCATCGATGAAGGCGTTGACTTCCTTCCACTGGCTGAAGTTGGCGAATTCGCCGTCGTCGGCTTCTGCGGCTTTCTTCTTCGGCTTGGCTTTTTGTTTGGTGGCTTTACTACTAGCCTTGCTCTTGGACGCGGCTGTCGTCGACTCTGCATGGACGGCCACCGGATTCAGGAAAGCCAGGGAAAGTGCGAACAAGCCAAGCAGGGAAGAGGGAAAACCGAAGCGGAAGCTATGTTTCATCGACATGGATAGGCACAAGTTCATGGAAATTCAGGAAAATCGGAATGCTTCATCGCGCCGCTGCTCGTAAGCTGGCTGACAGGCAAGTCAGCCAGTATACATGAACGACTGGGCGGTCCGTGCCACGCCCGCCTCGAGGATGTACACTAGCATCACGGCCCGACGTCTTTGAAACGGATGCATGGACGGTGGAGACAAGAACGAGCGAGACCTGCTGACGGGCAGCTATTCAAAAAGACAACAATGACTACCGCTTTCTATACCCATTCCGATTGCCAGCGCCATGAGATGGGCGAATGGCATCCAGAGACACCGCTGCGCCTGCAGGCGATTGAGGACCAACTGATCTCAAGCCGCATTGACCAGTTCCTGGATCGCCGCGAAGCACCGCTGGCCGACATTGCCGACGTCGAACGCGTCCATACCGCCAATGCGGTCTCCCTGATCCGCGACAACGCTGCTGCGCTGGCCGAGAGCGGCGCTGCACACTATCCGCTCGATGGCGACACCTCCATCAATCAGCACAGCTGGAAGGCTGCCTTGCGCGCCGCCGGTGCGGCAGTGGCCGCAACGGATGCAGTGATCGCCGGTGAGTTGGAGAACGCCTTTTGCTCGGTGCGTCCGCCGGGGCATCACGCCACGCCGACGACGCCGATGGGTTTCTGCCTGTTCAACAACGTCGCCATCGCAGCGCGCCACGCCATCGACGTGCATGGGTTGGAGCGCGTCGCCATCGTTGATTTTGACGTGCATCACGGCAACGGCACCGAAGAGGCTTTCAAACACGATCCGCGCGTGCTGATGGTGAGTTTCTTCCAGCATCCGTTCTATCCGTTCAGCGGCGCCGATCCCGCTGAGCCGCATATCCTCAACGAGCCCTTGCCGGCGTATACCGCAGGCGATGTCGTGCGCAAGCTGGTGACGGACAAATGGCTGCCGGCGCTGCATGCGCATCGGCCGCAGATGATCTTCATCTCGGCAGGTTTTGACGCGCACCGCGAAGATGACATGGGGCAGATGGCGCTGGTCGAAGCCGACTACGCCTGGATGACGAAGCAGATCATGGAGGTGGCGCGGCAACATTCCAGCGGCCGTATCGTCAGTTGTCTGGAAGGTGGCTACAACCTGTCGGCGCTGGGTCGCAGCGTGGTAGCGCATCTGAAGGTGCTGGCCGACCTGGATTGAACTTCGTGCTACGCCGTTTCCAGCTTATCGTAAGCGGCGACAATCGCATCTGCCACCGCACGCACACGGGCAGTGCGATTGAGGTCGTCATGCAGCACCAGCCACATGTCATAAGGCTCTGAGCGATCCGGCCACAGCCGCACCAGTTGCGGCATGGTGTCCGCCATATAGGTCGGCAATTCGCCGATGCCCAATCCCGCCGCCACCGCTTCCATCAGCATCAAGCCTGAACTGACTTCCATCGCCACCCGGGCGTTGGCGGTTGATTCGCCGCAAATGGTTTCGATCTGCGAGGTGTAGATCGCGCGTTGATACATCACCACATCGTGTCCCGCCAAGGCCGAGCCGGGCTGCGGCACGCCATGTCTTTCGACATAAGCCCTGGATGCATACAAACCAACGGCAAGCCGCTTCAGATGGCGCGAGATCAGATCCGGGCTGGTGGGGCGCAGGCTGCGAACGGCCAGGTCGGCTTCGCGTCGGGTCAGATTGGAAACTTGCGTCGAAGTCGTCAATACCACGCGGATCGCCGGGTGTTCGGCCGCCAGCTGCTGCATAGCCGGCATCAGCACATGCTTGGCCATGGTGTCGGTGGCCGCCACGCGCACCACGCCACACAGACGTTCGTCGATGCCCTGCATCTGGCGTTGCAACTGGTCGGCGGCTTGTTCCATCTTTTCCACGGCGGCAATCGCCAGATCGCCCGCAGGTGTGGCGACATAGCCGGCCGGCGTGCGCAGGAACAGACGTGCACCCAACGACTTTTCCATCGCGTTGAGCCGGCGGCCGACGGTGGCCTGGTCGATCTGCAATTGCTCGGCAGCGCCGCGCAGCGTGCCGGCCCGCTGGATTGCCAGAAAAATACGGGCGTTATCCCAGTCCATGATCCCAGTCCATGCGTGTTTCCAGAGAAATTGAAGGGTGAT
>Ga0209913_1000519_pt1 | contig 31542 bp, 28 predicted proteins | sample PersoiDNA2013203_FD_185805 | JGI IMG/M metagenome (GOLD analysis project Ga0209913, IMG submission 185805) | Permafrost soil microbial communities from the Arctic, to analyse light accelerated degradation of dissolved organic matter (DOM) -... | ecosystem: Environmental > Terrestrial > Soil >... | reverse complement strand
TATTGTCACGCAAGCGCTGCAGCAGTTGTTGGATCAGACCAATTGGCGCGATCTGGATTATCTGATTGTCGATATGCCACCGGGCACTGGCGATGTCCAACTGACCTTGTCGCAAAAAGTGCCGGTGACTGGAGCCGTGATCGTGACCACGCCGCAGGACATTGCTTTGCTGGATGCGCGCAAGGGTCTGAAGATGTTTGAAAAAGTAGGCATTCCGATTCTCGGCATTGTGGAAAACATGAGCACGCATATCTGTTCCAATTGCGGTCATGCCGAAGCGATCTTCGGTGCTGGCGGTGGCGCCAAGATGTGTGCCGACTTCGGCGTTGATTTCCTGGGCGCACTACCGTTGACGATGGCCATTCGCGAACAGACTGACTCTGGTCGGCCGACTGTAGTGGCGTATCCGGATGGCCCGGAAGCAGAAATTTACAAAAGTATTGCCCGCAAGGTCGCAGTGAAAGTGGCGGAAAAAGCCAAGGACATGACCAGCAAGTTCCCTAGTATTGTGATTCAGAACGACTAAGTTGCGCCATGCGTGTTGGCCCGGCGATTCCATCGCGGCGGCCAACACGGTAAAATGCGTGCTTTCCTTTCCCTATTCATTACGGCTTTGGCGTACCAAGGCCGTTTTTATTTATCATGACTTCTACTGCTCCGACTACTCCCGTTCGCACCCGCTTTGCCCCTAGCCCAACCGGCTACCTCCACCTTGGCGGCGCACGTACGGCGCTGTTTTCCTGGGCCTTTGCGCGCCGTTTCGGCGGTACTTTCATTTTGCGTATTGAAGACACCGATCTGGAGCGTTCCACCCCGGAAGCAGTGCAAGCCATTATTGATGGCATGCAATGGCTGGGGCTGGCGCATGATGAAGGTCCGTTCTACCAGATGAAGCGCATGGAGCGTTATCGCGAGGTGGTCGCCTTCATGCTGGAACAGGGCACTGCTTACCATTGCTACTCATCGCCGGAAGAAGTGGAATCCATGCGTGAGCGGCAACGTGCTGCCGGAGAGAAGCCGCGTTATGACGGCACCTGGCGGCCAGAGCGCAACAAGACCTTGCCAGCGATTCCGGAAGGCCGCAAGCCGGTGGTGCGTTTTCGCAATCCACTCGATGGCGACGTGACCTGGAACGACGTGGTCAAGGGGCCCATCACAATATCCAACCGTGAACTGGATGATCTGGTGATTGCCCGTCCTGACGGCACGCCGACCTACAACTTCTGCGTGGTGGTGGACGACTGGGACATGCGGATCACCCACGTCATTCGCGGCGACGACCATGTCAACAACACGCCGCGTCAGATCAACATCCTCAAGGCGCTGGGCGGCACGCTGCCAGAGTATGGTCATGTACCGATGATTCTTGGCGCCGACGGCGAGAAGTTGTCCAAGCGCCACGGCGCTGTCAGTGTGATGGATTATCCGGCGCAAGGTTACTTGCCGGAAGCCATGCTCAATTATCTGGCCCGTCTGGGTTGGAGTCATGGCGACGAAGAAATTTTTTCCATGGAGCAGTTCTGTAACTGGTTCAATCTCGACCATTTGTCGAAGTCGCCGGCGCAGTTCAATCCTGAGAAGCTGGCCTGGCTCAACAATCACTACATCAAACTGGCCGACAATACGCGTCTGGCTGCATTGGTGAAGCCATTGCTGGAAAAGGAAGGTGCCCAGTTCGACGGCGCTCCTGCGTTAGCCGACGCGATTGCCTTGCTCAAGGAGCGCGCCAATACCGTCAACGAGATTGCAGCAGCGGTGCAATTGTTCTACCGTCAACCGGTACCGGATGCGGCATTGGTCGCGCAGCACATCACGGACGCCATCAAGCCGGCCCTGCAGGATTTTGCTACGCGCTGCGCCGACGTTGAGTGGAACAAGACAGCGTTGGCGGCAATGATCAAGGAAGTGCTTGCAGCACATACCGTGAAAATGCCGTTGTTGGCGATGCCATTACGCCTGATCGTTGCCGGTCAATTGCAGACGCCTGCCATTGATGCGGTGCTGGAATTGTTTGGGCGCGACGTAGTATTGGCACGTATCAAAAATTATTTATAAAAAGGCAGGGTTTTTTCATAAAACATCTTGCACTATGAAAAGGGATACTGCATAATCTCGTTTCTTCGCAAGGGGGGTATAGCTCAGCTGGGAGAGCGCTTGCATGGCATGCAAGAGGTCAGCGGTTCGATCCCGCTTACCTCCACCAGCGACCAAGTAGTAAGTTGTCGGTAACAAACTGTGATGCCACACAGTTGTAGTACAGGTAGCAGCTGCGGGACACATGTGTCCCCATCGTCTAGAGGCCTAGGACATCACCCTTTCACGGTGAGTACGGGGGTTCGAATCCCCCTGGGGACGCCAGCTTTATCGAGTGCTATTGAATGTTGCTGCAATACTGGACATAGTCCCCATCGTCTAGAGGCCTAGGACATCACCCTTTCACGGTGAGTACGGGGGTTCGAATCCCCCTGGGGACGCCAAAACAGAAAACGCCCGCTTATGCGGGCGTTTTTGTTTTGGCGTCTCCAAGTGATGTGCCTGTGCACATCACGCGGGGGATTCGAAGGGTTTCGCTTGCAAGCGAAACCGCGGCCTGCCGCAGGTAGGCGAATCCTCGCTCGCAAAGCGAGCGTTAAACCAAGTCAAAAGCAAAACCATCGGTAGCTACCAGAAAGAAAACAGGAGCAAGCCGCAGGCGACTCCACGCTCGCAAAGCGAGTGTTAAACCAAGTCAAAAGCAAAACTATCGGCAGCACCAGAAAGAAAACAGGAGAAGCCGCAGGCGACTCCACGCCCGCCAAGCAGGCGTTTTATTTTACACAGCAATTTCACTCACCCCCTCCAGCACAAACTCCCCCAAGCCCTATTTTTCTTTTACTATCTCTTCAACAAACAAAATCAAACGCCTGCATCAAGTGCACACAAAACCAGAGGAGTCCAACATGACCCAAGCTGCCGAATTTGACATCGATACCCGCGGCGTCGCCACCATCACCCTCAACCGTCCGGAAGTGCACAATGCCTTCGATGACGCCCTGATTACCCATCTGATCAATCTGCTTGCCGCTGCCCGCGAAAATCCCGCCGTCAAAGTCCTGGTGCTTGCGTCTACCGGCAAATCCTTCTCTGCCGGCGCCGACCTCGCCTGGATGCGTCGCATGGCCGATGCTTCGCATGAAGACAACGTGAAAGATGCCAAGCAGCTCTCGGCTTTGATGGAAAGTCTCAATAGTTTTCCCTGTCCGACCGTGGCAAAAATCCAGGGTACCGTCATGGGCGGAGGTGTCGGTCTGGTGGCGTGCTGCGATATTGCGATTGCCTCAGATCACGCCTCGTTTGCCCTGTCGGAAGTAAAACTGGGCTTGGCGCCGGCGGTGATCAGTCCCTATGTCATCGCCAAGATCGGGGTATCGCAGGCGCGCCGCTATTTCGTTTCAGCCGAACGGTTTTCGGCCATTCGCGCGGCTGCCATTGATCTGGTGCATGAGGTGGTGCTGGCCGATGAACTCGATACCAAGTGCGAGCAGATGGTCGCCAACTTGCTGGCCAATGGTCCGCAGGCGATGCGTTGCGCCAAGGAGCTGGTGCAGGTGGCTAATCCGCTTTCCAGTACGCCGACCTTGCGTGACTACACTGCCGCCACCATTGCAGGTCTGCGTGCGTCAGAGGAAGGCCGGGAAGGCTTGCGTGCGTTTCTTGAAAAGACAGCGCCGAACTGGATCGTCAAAAATTAAAAAAGCCGCAACCTCGTCAGAAGTTGCGGCTTTTGCTCAATTTTTATCAAATAGAGCAACTGGCGTGCTTACAGTTTGATTTCCGTTCCCAGCAGTTTCAGGAATTGCGCCAGCCATTGTGGATGTCCTGGCCAGGCGGGTGAAGTGACGAAGTTACCATCGGTGACGGCACTGTCGACGGCAATCTCAGCGTAGCGACCGCCAGCCAGTTTGACTTCCGGTGCGCAGGCCGGGTAGGCCGAAATGGTCTTGCCTTCGATGACGCCAGCCGCAGCCAGCAGTTGGGCGCCGTGGCAGACCGCGGCAATCGGTTTGTTGGCGGTGGCGAAGTGGCGCACGAGGGCGATCACTTTGTCATTCAGACGCAGATACTCCGGTGCGCGGCCGCCGGCGATGACGATGGCATCGTAATTGCCCGGTTCGACATCGTCGAAGCTAGCGTTGAGGGCAAACTGATGGCCCGGCTTTTCGGTATAGGTTTGATCGCCTTCAAAGTCGTGGATCGCAGTCTTGATCTTGTCACCGGCTTTTTTGCCGGGGCAGACGGCGTGTACTGTATGGCCCACCATTTGCAGTGCCTGGAACGGCACCATGGTTTCGTAATCTTCGGCAAAGTCGCCAGTCAACAATAAAATTTTCTTTGCTGCCATGCTGATCTCCTAATAAGTGAGCCTTGGGCTCGAGAAGTGGATGCTGCTGCCGTTGTGCGCGCTGGAGCTGACTGCCTGGTACGCGTTCTCATTTTATCCACGTCATTTGACGCGACTTCCCCATTAAAAAATCCTTGTTTGGCGCCATGCACTCGCGCAAATAAGTCCACAGCGCCGCTACTCTGGCCACATGCCGCTGCTCGCTGGCAGCCACCAGCCAGAACGCGCGCAGGATTTCAAGCTCATCGGCCAGTACCGGCACCAGTTGCTCGCTTTGCTGGGCCAGAAAGCAGGGCAGAATGGCCAACGCCTGGCCGCTGCAAGCTGCGGTGTACTGGGCAATCACGCTGGTGCTGCGAAAGGCGCGGAAGGCTTGCGGCGCAATATTGTCCTTGTAACGTAACTCTTCGCTGAAAACCAGATCGTCGATGTAACCGATGAATGCATGCTGCTCCAGGTCGGCTGCGCTACGGATAGGCGCATGGCTTTCCAGGTAGGACGTGGTTGCATACAGCTTGAGTGCATAGTCGGCCAGTTTCGTGACAACGTAATTACCACTGACCGGACGTTCGATAGTAACGCTGATGTCAGCTTCACGCTTGGACAAGTTGACGAAGCGCGGCATCGGCAGCATGTCCACCGAAATGTGCGGGTTGCGGGCACAGAAATGGGCAATGTGCGGCGCCAGCACGAACGTGCCGAAGCCCTCGGTAGCGCCCAGTCTTACCAGACCGGACAACAAGCGGTTGTGGCCGCCCAGTTCTTCGGCGGCGGCATAAACGGTGCTTTCGATTCTTTCGGCATATTCCACCAGCCGGTAACCTTCGGCTGTCAGGCTGTAACCATGATGGTTACGGTCGAATAACTGACTGCCGACCTGTTCTTCAAAGCGCTTGATGCGGCGCGATACCGTGGAATGGTCGATACCCAGTTTCTTGGCGGCATCAACCAGCCCTTGACTGCGTGTCAATTCGAGAAAGATCCGCAGATTGTCCCAATCCATCACCTTGTCTCCTATGCTTGGTGTAACAGCGGATGCTGGTGTTTGCAATTTTGCAAAGCCATTTTGAATTATTGGTTATTGTAACGATATTAATGCACATGCAAAATGTTCCCTGAAAGCAGCGTATTGAGAACGTATTTCATAAAATTATAAAAGAGGAGACAACATGCTTCAGTCGGTACGCGCACGTCCCATCGTGCGCTCGGTAGCGGGCCTGACACTGGCTGTACTAGGTCTATCCCTGTCCTGTATCAGCAACGTCGCGCTGGCGCAAAATAGTGACACGGTAAAAATCGGCATTCTGACCGACATGTCCGGGCCGTATTCGGCCATGGGCGGGCAGGGCTCGGTGGTGGCTGCCAAGCTGGCCATTGAGGATTGCCTCAAGGCCGAATGCAAGGGCATGAAAATCGAAGTGCTCTCGGCCGACAATCAAAACAAGCCCGACGTAGGCGTCACGCGCGCCCGTGAATGGTTGGACCGTGACAAGGTCGAGGCAATTGCCGACCTGACCAATTCATCGGTGGCGCTGGCGGTACAAAAATTGATCAAGGAAAAGGGCGGCATTGCCATGTACAGCGGACCGGCCACCGGTACCCTGACCACCACGGAATGCGCCGCCAACGGTTTCCACTGGATGTTCGACACATACTCGCAGGCGGCCGGCGCTGCCGCTGCACTGACCAGGCTCGGCAATAAATCCTGGTATTTCGTCACCGTCGATTACGCCTTCGGCCACTCGTTGGAAAAAGACGCCAGCGATGTCGTCAAGAGCCTCGGCGGTACCGTGCTCGGCTCGGTACGCCATCCCTTGAATGCCTCTGATTTTTCATCCTTTCTGTTGCAGGCGCAGGCTTCCAAGGCCCAGGTTATCGGCCTGGCTGACGGCGGCGGTGACGTCGTCAACGCTATCAAGCAAGCGCGTTCATTTGGCATCGGTGACAAGAACCAGCGTCTGGTTGCACTACTGGTGTTTTTGTCCGATGTGCACGCCCTGGGGCTGGAGGCGGCGCAAGGACTGGTCTATACCGATGGTTTTTATTGGGACTACGACAAGGACACGCGCGAATTTTCCCGTCGCTTTGAGGCTCAATTCAAGAACAACAAGCCCACTATGGTGCAGGCTGGAGTCTATTCCAGTGTGTACCACTTCCTCAAGGCGCGTGCGGCGGCCAAGACTGCCGACTGGAAAATCGTCGCACAAAAAATGCGCGAGATTCCGATCAACGATGTGGTCATGCGCAATGCCTCGATTCGTCCCGATGGTCGTGTGATTCACGATATGTATTTGTATCAGGTCAAGTCGCCTGCCGAATCGAAGGGGCCTTGGGACTACCTGAAACTGCTGTCGACGATTCCGGCGCAACAGGCATTCCGGCCGATGGACGCGTCTTGTCCGCTGGTCAAGTAAGCGCGCCACAATTTTTTCCGGGCGTCCTGAGTCATATGCCGAAATCTCTGCAAGTCGCCCGATCTCTTCTTCTCTATATGGAAAATCTATCATGAGCCAAGCCAATATTCCCCAAATTCCCCTCTACATCAATGGTGCTCACGTACAGTCGAGCTCCAAAGAATGGCGCGACGTGCTCAATCCAGCTACTCAGGAAGTGGTCGCCCGGGTACCGTTCGCCACCCAGGCAGAGGTTGATCAGGCTGTTGCCAATGCCAAGCAGGCCTTTGCCAGCTGGCGCAATACCCCGCTGGGGCAACGCATGCGCATCATGCTCAAGTTCCAGCAACTGTTGCGAGACAATATTGGTCCGCTGGCCGAACTGATCACGCGTGAGCACGGCAAGACCTTGCCGGACGCTGAAGGCGAAGTCATGCGTGGCCTCGAAGTGGTGGAACATGCCTGCTCGATCACTTCGCTGCAACTGGGTGAGCTGGCGGAAAACGTCGCCGGCGGTGTCGATGTCTACACCCTGCATCAACCGATCGGCGTGGGCGCAGGCATTACCGCCTTCAATTTTCCGGTGATGCTGCCGTGCTTCATGTTCCCGGTCGCAGTTGCCTGCGGCAACACCTTTGTGCTCAAGCCGTCCGAACAGGATCCTTCATCATCGATGTTTCTGGTCGAACTGGCCAATCAGGCCGGTTTGCCACCGGGCGTGCTCAATGTCGTGCATGGTGGCCCCGATGTGGCCAACATGATTTGCGATCATCCTGATATCAAGGCCGTGTCCTTCATCGGATCGACACATGTCGGCACTCACATCTATCGCCGCGCCAGCGAATCCGGCAAACGCGCACAGGCGATGATGGGCGCCAAGAATCATTGCATCGTCATGCCCGATGCCCCCAAGGATCAAGCCATCAACAATCTGCTGGGTGCCGCCTTTGGTGCGGCCGGTCAGCGCTGTATGGCCAATTCGGTCGTGGTGCTGGTGGGCCAGACTAAACAATGGATTCCCGAGATTGTCGAGCGCAGCAAGGCACTCAAGGTAGGACCGGGCAGCGATCGTCAGGCCGATGTCGGACCATTGGTATCGAAAGCCGCCAAGCAGCGTGTTGAGCGTCTGATTGGTAGTGGCGTCGAGCAGGGCGCCAGGTTGCTGCTGGATGGCCGCAATTGCAAGGTGGCGAGCTATCCAGAAGGTAATTTTGTCGGGCCGACGGTATTTGCCGGCGTGCAGCGCGGCATGGACATCTACGATCAGGAAATTTTCGGACCGGCCATGTGCATCGTCGAAGTCGAAACGCTTGATGAGGCGATCGCCTTCATCAATGCCAATCCCAATGGCAACGGTACCTCGATCTTCACCTCCTCGGGTTGGGCTGCACGTAAATTCCAGAATGAAATTGATGTTGGTCAGGTCGGCATCAATGTACCGCTGCCGGTACCGGTGGCCTACTTCAGCTTCACCGGCTCGCGTGCCTCCAAGCTGGGCGACCTCGGACCCAATGGCAAGCAGGCGGTGATGTTCTGGACCCAAACCAAGACCGTTACCTCGCGCTGGTATGCTCCTGATGAAGCCGCCGGACAGGTCAATACCACCATTTCACTGAAATAAGCCAGCTTCATTGCGGACCAAGAGGAGAACAATATGAGCGCCGATATCGTATTCATTGGCTTAGGTAACATGGGTTTGCCGATGGCGCAAAACCTGGTCAAGGCGGGGCTTACAGTCAGTGGTCATGATCTGGTGCAGGCCAGTGTCGACAAGCTGATCGCCAGCGGTGGTGTCAGCAGCGCCGACAGCATGGCAGCGGTAGCTGCCGCCAAGGTCGTCATCACCATGCTACCGGCCAGCAAGCATGTGGAAGGCCTGTATCTGGGCGAGCAGGGCATTCTGGCGCACGCTAAACCAGGTACCTTGCTCATTGACTGCTCCACAATTGCACCGGAAGCCGCACGCAAGGTCGCCAGTGCAGCGCAAGCCAAAGGCTTCGCCATGCTCGATGCGCCGGTCTCAGGCGGCACCGGTGGCGCTGCTGCCGGCACGCTGACCTTCATGGTGGGCGGCAACGCCGAGGTCTTTGCGCAGGCCAAACCGTATCTGGAAAAGATGGGGAAGGCGATTTTTCATGCCGGCGCCAGCGGCAGCGGTCAGACCGTCAAGGTGTGCAACAACATGTTGCTAGGCATACTCATGATTGGTACGGCTGAGGCGATTCGTCTGGGCATGGCCAACGGCATGGACGCCAAGGTGTTGTCGGAGGTGATGTCCAAAAGCTCCGGCCGCAACTGGGCGCTGGAGGTATACAACCCCTGTCCGGGCGTGATGGAAACGGCACCAGCCTCTAAGGGCTATGCCGGAGGTTTCGGTGTCGATCTGATGCTCAAGGATCTTGGCCTGGCAGTGGAGAATGCTTTGACTACTGGCAGCAGCGTACCGCTTGGTGCACTGGCGCGTAATCTCTATGATATTCATAGCAAGAGCGGCGCGGGAGGACTGGATTTTTCCAGTATTTTCAATTTATTGGGTAAGGCGCAGTAAGGCGGAAAAATAAAGCGGCGTTCTCATCGACGCCGTTTTATATTGCTAACCACGTTTTATTTTTTTAACCGGAGTTGCTTAAGCTCGGACTCAAGTGTGTTCAAGCTTTCATAGACGGTTACTAACGACTTCTTCATTACTTTCAAGTTTGCAGCCGAAAGTCCACTGACTGCGACTTCTTCAAAGTGTTGGGCGATAGGCATAAGCTCCTGCACTAATTGCTCACCACGTTCAGTGAGATGAATCGCCACCGTTCTTGCATTATCTTCCAGGCGCCGTCTCAAGACGAAATCCAACTTCTCCATATTGCCGACCAGTCTTGATAGCGTCGATATTTCAATAGTAGTCATCGTACTCAAGTCGTTGAGTCTTTGACCTGGAGTTTCCCAGATCGCGGCCATCACCCGATACATCGGTAACGTCACGCCATACGTAGAAACACGTTGGGAGAAAAGCTCACCCATGCGTACGCCGACGCGATTAAGAAGATAGGGAAATGAATCGGTTAGCTTGTACAAAGATGGCATCCAAAAAATTGTAATTATACCGATGCTGTTGTCGATCAATTCAGTAATCCCACATTGGCATGCTCGGTCATGTCACTTTCAGGCTATGTGCCTTACCTGCCTCGCAATGGGAGGTCTTGCTACGTCACGCATGCATTAAACAAGTGATGTTCTCGCATTTTTAGAAAATATGAATTACCAGAAGTCCTATCGGTTGCCAGCTGCTGGGCGCTCACACCACGATATTTTAATAATACGAGATTGAAATTTTTAAACTCAAACATTTGCATTTACAACAGTTGCAAATGAAAGTATTATGAATCCAACGAGGCTAAAAAGCCCAAAAAATCAGGAGACAAAATGAATACGTTAATGAATCCAGAGGCAGCTTCCACAGCGGATTTTCGTAACGCGATGCGCCGTGTTGCATCGACTGTCCATATTGTGACAGCGACAGACGGAAGCTATCGCCACGGCATGACGATGACCGCCGTCAGTTCTCTTTCGATGGATCCTCCGTCGATGATTGTCTGTATCAATAAATCAACGCTGTTGCATGAAATCATGCTGGCGGCACGTCGTTTCTGCATTAACTCTCTATGCCAAAGTCAGGAGCCGATCTCAGCGGCTTTCAGCGGAAAAATTTCGCCCGAAGAGCGATTCGGGATAGGGCAGTGGGGCAAAGACAATGACGGACTCGACTATCTCGTTGACGCGCAGTCCAATCTTTTTTGCAGAAAAGTGGCGGCAGTGCCATTCGGGACACACACGATCTTCATCGGTGTCGTGGAGCAAACCATGCTCAATGACGACGTCAAGCCCTTGATCTATCAGAACGCTACCTATTGCTAGTTGTGAGCAGAGTTGATCGTATGGCCCCGTCACGTCATCGGAATCAACTTGTTTGACATTAATTTAACAGGAGATCAAATATGCGCATTCTTGAAGAGGAGTCCGTTGGGACAACCCATGTATTTCATGGGGGAAAAAGCAAGGAAGCATTGCGTTCGGCAATTACAGAGTTGCGGCCCACGTTGTCTACGCGTGCAGAAAGTGTGGAAGCGCAGCGACGTGTTCCTGTCGAGAGCATGGATGCTTTACGTGAAGCGGGTTATTTTAATGTTGTGAAGCCGAAAGCCTATGGCGGATATGAGTATGGTTTTTCGACGCTGGTCGACCTGAATATTGAACTAGCGAAAGGCTGTGCATCGACTGCGTGGGTAGCGGGTCTGCTCGCTGCGCACCAATGGTTGCTGGCAAGTTTTCCAGCGCAGGCACAAGACGATGTCTGGGGCAGCAATCCCGATGCACTTGTGTGCGGTTCATACGCACCAGTGGCCAAAGCTGAGTTAGCCGAGGGCGGCTATGTACTTAGCGGGCGCTGGAGTTTTGCCAGCGGTTGCGAGAATGCACAGTGGGCAGTATGCGCTGCGATCTTGCCTGCTGATGCTGGCGAAGGCGTTTCCGGCCCAGCATTTTTGTTGATACCCGCCAGTGATTACGCAATTGAAGATACATGGCATGTCGTCGGTTTGGCGGGAACTGGCAGTAAAACGTTGCTTTTGGATAGCGTGATTGTACCCAAGCATAGAGTCTTGGCCTTTGCCAGCACTACCAGTGGACAAACACCGGGAGCATCGCTGTATGCGCATAACCCTGATTACTCCCTTCCCATGTTATGCACAATACCGTCGTGTCTTGCATCGGTGGCGGTCGGCGCTGCGCACGGAGCGTTGGACGACTATCTGCAAAGAGTCAGTCATCGAGTCACGCGTGGAGCGGTGGCGGGGGCGCATAACCGGATGGCCGAATTTCCAACGATTCAATTACGGGTAGCAGAAGCCGCCGCATCGGTGGACGCGGCACGCAAAATATTGTTGTCAGATCTCAAGGAGCGCGAATTGTCAGCAAAGGAAGGTGCCAAGGTATCGATTGACGAGCGTATCACCAGCCGTCGCGGGCAGGCATTTTCAGTATCGTTGGCTATTCGTGCGGCAGAAGCACTGAATGCATCAACCGGAGGGCAAGGCCTCGATATCTCTCATCCAGTACAACGCGCATGGCGCGATGTGAATGCCGTAGGACGGCACATCAGCATGAACTGGGACACCGTCGGGACGATGTACGGTCAGATGGCATTAGGTCTGGAACCCAAAGGGCAATATTAATCTTAACAATCTATATGAACGAATGGAGTTTCGATGATGAAAAAAATCGCTTTGGAAGAGCACTTTGCCTTGGAAGAAACCGTTGCCGATTCAGCTGGCTTTGTGCCATCTTCTTATTGGGAGGAGCTCAAGGGGCGTCTGCTGGATATTCACGATCGGCGTTTGCGGGAAATGGATCAGCATGGCATCGACTTAATGATTTTGTCCTTGAATGCGCCTACGGTTCAGGCTATACCTGATCCAGTGCATGCCTATGAATTATCCCGCCGAGCCAACGATTTTTTGGCTGAACAGGTAGCCAGACGACCGGATCGTTTTCAGGGATTCGCTGCCTTGCCCATGCAATCGCCCGAATTGGCAGCACGTGAATTGGAGCGCTGTGTCAAAGATCTGGGCATGGTCGGCGCATTGGTTAACGGTTTTTCGCAAACCACAGCATCGTCGGATCTCCTGTACTACGATCTGCCGCAATATCGTCCGTTCTGGGGTGTGGTGCAAGCGCTTGACGTGCCATTCTATCTGCATCCGCGCAACCCACTGGCTTCCCACGCACGCATCTATGACGGACATCCTTGGTTGCTCGGGCCAACGTGGGCGTTTGGACAAGAGACAGCCGTACATGCGTTAAGGCTAATGGGATCAGGACTGTTCGACGACTATCCTGATTTGAAGATCATTCTTGGTCATATGGGAGAAGGTTTGCCATACAGCATGTGGCGTGTGGACAATCGCAACGCATGGGTCAAGACAACGCCGAATTATCCAGCCAAGAAGCCAATCGCTGAATATTTCCAAAAGAATTTTTATTTGACGACGTCGGGAAATTTCCGAACACAGACGCTCATTGATGCCATTCTTGAAATCGGCGCAGACCATATCTTGTTCTCAACCGACTGGCCGTTTGAAAATATTGATCATGCCGCAACGTGGTTTCAATCAACGTCTATTAGTGAAAATGACAGGGTGAAAATCGGTAGAGATAACGCTGTCAAGCTTTTTAAATTGGAAAAATAAAGCAGGTATGGGCGAACGTGGAAGTTCGCGTTTGCTCTCAAGAAAATACAAGAATGAAAAATTCTGGAGCGAGACAATATGAGCAATGCACTAATCGACGTACACGAAGAATTGGCTCAGGCGCGTATTAAAGGCCTGCATTGGAAATTGGGTTTGATTCTTGGTTTTTTAACTTTCTTCGACGGTTACGATACATTTAATCCAGCTTACGTTATTCACTATGTGGTAGGCCCCTGGCATTTGCCGCCAGGCCGGGCTGGACTTCTCGTTTCCAGTGGATTGCTTGGGTTTCTTTGTGGGGCGGCATTGCATGGCCGTATCGCAGATTACATCGGAAGACGGCTGGCGCTCATTGGTGGCTTATGGATCACCACCATATTTACCTTGCTGACCGCCGCATATGCCGACTCGTTCAATTCATTCTGTGCTTTACGGGTACTGACGGGCCTGGGACTTGGTGTTTTGCTGCCGCTTTCGACCACCTATATCAACGAACTGGCGCCTCGCCGCATCGCTAACACCTTCTCTTTATGGGGTGTTGCGCTGGGCTGGGCTGTGGGAGGGACGGCTGCTGGCCTGGTAGGGGTATTGCTCACGCCACTCTATGGCTGGCGAGCACTCTATTGGTTCGGTACTTTATCGATCGTACTCATTCCATTTTTGCATTTCTATCTCCCTGAGTCACCGAAGTTCTTATTGCTCATGGGGCGCGATGCTGAACTTAAGAAAATGTTGGGAAAGCTGCGTCCCGAGAGAGAAGTGTTCTATCAACAAGCTACGATATTGCGTCAGGTAGAGTCGAGCAACATCTCAGCCAAGGGTTTGCTCAGTCCTCGTTACCGGCGCCTTTCCTTATCGATTTGGGCGAGTAGTTTTTTGAGCCTTTTTTGCATTTTTGGATTATCGGGATGGATCCCGTCACTCATGTTGCAACGAGGAGAAACATTTTCTTCCAGTTTTGGATTCGGGGCACTGATGCAAGTCATGTCATTCGTCGGTGCTTTGGCATGTGGATATCTTGTAGATAAGAAAGGAGCCGCCCGTGGATATTTAGCGGCGTGGTGGTTCTGCGGTGGGTTATCTGTGGTTGCACTGATTTTTCTAGAAAGTCATATCGCCAATTTATTCTTTAGCGCTGCAGCAGGATTTTTTATTATTGGAGCACAGTTTGTCTTGAATAATTTTACGGCGACTTCTTACGATACGGGTGTGCGTGCCACTGCTGTCGGCATGGAATTAGGAGTGGGACGCTTGGGCGCGATACTTGGGCCATTTGTCGGCGGTGCATTGCAACAGCACTATCATGGTGCCGATGTCATGCTGTGGACCATTGGAATGGCAGGCGCTGCAGCCGCATTGGCAGTTCTATTTGCGAAACCAGGAGCGTCAGGCGCGGCAACATGCCAACACTGTTGATCAGAAAATGTCCTCCGACAAAAAATTGTCAACGTTGGTCCGGCGACGATTTGATGAAGTCGACGAACGCCCGCAGCGGTGCTGGCAAAAGTCGTCGGCCGGAATAGTAAAGAAAAGGCCCCGAGAAGCGCGGCCACCATGGTTCGAGGACTGGCTCAAGGCGACCGCTGTCGAAATGCGGTCGCAGCCAGTCCTCAAAAAGGTAAATGATGCCGGTACTGGCGATGGCGGCGTCGACCGCAAGATCGGTTGCCGCGCCAAACTGCACAAGCAGCGGACCGGAAGGATCGATCTGCATTACCTTGCCTGCGCGCTCAAACTCCCAGGGCGGCATTGCGCCACTGCTGAAGCGGCCGCGCAGGCAAGCGTGGCTGAGCAGCTCACGCGGGTGCTGGGGGCGACCGCAACGATTGAGGTAGTCGGGAGATGCGGCAGCCGCGAAGCGCTGCACGCGCGGCCCGATCGGTACGGCGATCATGTCTTTTTCCAGCCTTTCGTCGTAGCGGATCCCTGCGTCACATCCGGCCGCAATGATATCGACAAAGCTATCGTCGGCCATCACTTCCAGTCGGATATCGGGATAAGCAGCGAGGAAGGGCGGTATGATCGCCGGCAGCACCAAGCGCGCAGCACTGACTGGAACATTGATTCTTAACGTGCCCGCCGGTCGGCTGCGAAAACCATCTACTACTTCGAGAGCGGCTTGCACCTCATTGAAGGCCGGTCGGAGCCGTTCGAGCAAGCGCTGTCCCGCCTCGGTAGGGAGCACGCTGCGGGTTGTGCGATGAAATAGCCTGACGCCGAGCTGGGTTTCCAACCGCCGCACCGCCTCACTGAGTCCGGAAGCGCTGCCGCCACTGGCCCGTGCACCGTCACGAAAACCCTTGGCATTCGCTACTGCGAGGAAGGCGTTCAAGTCATTTAGGTCGATTTCCATTGTTCTAAAAATAGCACAGCCCGTGCTGATTGTGGCTAATTGTAAAACAAATGGCCCGCCGTTAGCATGGCCTCATGTCAACTCAACGGGAGATTCAATCATGTCCAACATTAGCCAATCCGCAACCTATCGGCTCGGTAGCCACACCGTGAATCGGCTCGGCTATGGTGCTATGCAACTTGCGGGCCCCGGCGTATTCGGTCCGCCCAAGGACCATGGCGCGGCGTTGGCCGTCTTACGCGAGGCCGTTGCAAACGGCGTGAACCACATTGATACCAGCGATTTCTACGGCCCGCACATCACCAACCAACTTATCCGTGAGGCCTTGCATCCCTTTTCTGAGGACTTAGTCATTGTCACCAAGCTTGGGGCCAGGCGTGGCGAGGATGGATCATGGATCCCAGCTTTCTCGCCCAAAGAATTGACCCAGGCGGTTCACGATAATCTCCGTAATCTGGGCTTGGATGTGCTCGATGTCGTCAATCTGCGATGCATGTTCGACGTGCATCAGCCTGCCGAAGGGGCCATCGAGGCACAGCTCAGCGTCTTGGCAGAGCTTCAGCAGCAAGGCTTGATACGCCACGTCGGTTTAAGCAATGTGACGCCGACACAGGTCGAGGAAGGACGTCGTATCTGCGACATCGTCTGCGTTCAGAACTATTACAATTTGGCCCATCGGGACGATGACGCGCTGATCGACGCGCTTGCCCGTGAAGGTATCGCCTATGTACCGTTCTTTCCGCTCGGTGGATTCTCGCCGCTACAGTCGTCTACCTTGTCGAACGTTGCCAACCGACTCGGGGTCACGCCAATGCAGGTCGCACTGGCCTGGCTGCTGCACCGCTCGCCCAACATCTTGTTGATCCCAGGCACGTCATCAGTTAATCACCTTCGCGAGAACCTGGCTGCAGGGCAACTGAGGCTCTCGTCGGAAACCTTGTCAGAGCTGGACGGGATCGCGTCTAATGTCACTGACCGCGTCATGCCTTAATCACGGTACAACAAACTCTACTTTACGGCTGGTAAGAATCCGATGTGCCGCATCAGCCAATTCGAGCGTGAGCTGGTGCGGTCCGCTGGATAGGCCTTGTAAAACGACCGGTCCGTCATCGGCATGTACCCAATGCCAGGAAGCGCCATCCAACGTGACATGCAAATGCCCCAAGCGCGGGACAACTTGTGCCGCCGCCTCACCATAGAGCGGCGCAATTTTGACATCATTCGACTTGAAGGGAATCACCACGATGCCCTTCGCCAGCAGTGGCGCAATCGGCACACTCACCGACAGGTCAGCCGACATCGAAGTCTGCTCTGCCGCTACATGCCCAATATGATCGGCAGCCTGAGTCGCTTTTGCGCAGGAAAGCGCAAATAGAATAGTGAGATAAAACCAGGCTGGATTCATTCGAGTTTTCATATTTTTCCTTAATGTCGATTGATGTAATCATTGATTACATATGGATTGTAGCGATTCTAGCCTAAAATGTGAGCAGTAATCACATTTTTGAAAAATTAGCCGATGAGCGATGCAGCCCCCAAAAAAACCTCGCAAAAACCTACCAGAAAAGAAGCAACTTCCCGTGCCTACCATCATGGCGATTTACGGAAGGCACTTATAGACGCCTGCGTACATTTGATCGAGGATAAGGGGCTGGAAGCTGTCAGCGTGCGCGAAGTGGCAAAGCTGGTCGGCGTTTCTCCTGCGGCACCGTTCCGTCACTTTGCGACACGCACGGCACTACTCACCGCCGTTGCCGAAGAGGCCCAGGAACGGCTAGGAGCTTCCATCGCAGATACATTACGTGCTGCTGCTCAGGAGACCCCCTTAATGCAATTTCGCGCTATTGGCGTCGGCTTTCTACGGTGGTCATTTGCTAACCCCACGCATTTTCAAGTCATCTCTTCGCGCTCGGTGATCGACTATGAAGGGTCCAGGTTGAGAAGTCGCAACGATTTAATTCGCGTCAGAATGAATGAATTGATGTGTGATGCAGCGTCTCAGGGCTTGCTTCGCCCCGGTGATATCAAGCGATATCAAATTGCCGCCCGCGCCATGGTCTATGGCTTGGCGCGTATGTACATCGATGGTCAATTCCCAAGTTGGGGATTACCGGTAGAAGGTGCGCTGGCCGAAAGCATTAAAGTCTTAGACCTGTTTATTGTCAGCATCTCGATGGCAGTGGCACTTGATGGGAATCTATAAGGGATTTTGTGTGCCGTCTAAATAATGTAGATTTTCTGGTCGGCCCTTCCTTCGCTATGACCGGCATTCGCATGGCGGCAATCTGGTCGAGCGGTTCTTGAAGCAGAAAAATATTTGATCAAGGAGTCGATCGAGACCGATAGGAGTTGCGACAGCAATGTCATTGTCACAGGATTTCCCTTTTTCAGAAGCAGGTGCTGGGATTTACACCGCTGCAGCCACTACAGCGTGACCACGAAGCGCCCCTTGATGCACTGGACTTCGCAGTCAACTTGTGCCGAGCGGCGTTCGATCACTAGTACATCGGCACCGCCGATGGTGATCATTGGATGATGCCAGACACCACGCTTGAGCGTCACGCCCTGGCCGGGTTCGACAATGAAAGCCTGGATCGCCTCTTCATCGGGCGCCGCGCCGCCTGGCGCTACCACCACCAGCATACGTCCCAGCGCCATCGGCACGAAGCTCTGGCTGCCTAGTAGATGGCGCTCGAACATGCTCAAGGCATACGGCGCCACATGCGTGCCGTCCTGCGTGCGAAAGATCGCCACGCAAGCTTGCCCGCCGTGCTCGTCCACATCGAGTTGCGTGAGGTCGTCGAAGCGTTGTGCGGTGCCCTCGTTGATCGCCGTGCTGCCTTGCCTTGTCGGTGTCGGCGCGATGACATCGCCGAACGCCGCGAACGCCGTCGGTGTCAGCGCTTGCGCAAGAATGATGCGGCCTGCCGCTGACGCTTCAGGCGAGTTCATTGATGAGCTTTCTCGACAAACGGATCAACGCCTGATCGCTTCCCTGCGGCCCGATGATGGAGAGGCCGAACGGCGCGCCGTCCAGCGTCATCAGCGGCAACGAAATTTGTGGACATCCCGACAGGCCGGCCAGGCATAGCATGCGCACGGCCTGGTTGCGGTAATTCTCCAGCAGTTGTTCTGAATCGCTTAGCAGGGGGGCGATGTCCGGCATGCTTGGCAACATGATCACGCGGTCGTTACCGAGCAGGCGCAGAAAACTTTCACGGAAACGTTCACGTACATTGCTGTGCTCTTCCATTTGCCGCAGTGTGATCTGGCTGGACCAGGCAAAGCGTTCTGCCACACCGGGTCCCAGTTGCAGGTCGTGGCGGCGGATGATTTCACCATGACTTTGCCAGGCTTCATAACCTTGGATATAGCGGAACGACCAATACAAGGCCTCGAAGGATGGCGTCGCCGTCTTCACCGGCAGCGGCGTGCCAATGAGGCTGGATAAGCGCTCCAGCGTTTGCATGAACACTGTTTGCACGCGTGGTTCCAGCAAGGCCAGCACGTCGGCCGCGACCAGTACTTGCGGCATCGCCGGTGCGCCGTCGGGCAGTAAACAGGTATCTTCGCGCAACAAGACTTCGCCGACGCGCGAGAAGCTGTCGATGTCGCGCGCAAACCAGCCGCAGGTATCGAACGACGGCGCCAGGTCCATGCAGCCTTTCAGGCTCACGCGTGCATGCGTGGGACGCAGGCCGATCAGCCCGCAGTGGCTGGCGGGAGCACGTACGGAACCGCCGGTATCGGTACCGAGTGCAACATCCGCCAGCCCGTTGGACACCGCAGAGGCGGACCCCGAACTGGAGCCACCTGGAATCCGGTCAGGCGCGCCGCCGTTGCGCGGCGTACCAAAATGGGCGTTCTTGCCATTCATCGAAAACGCCAGCTCATCGGTATACGTCTTGCCGACGAATTTGGCGCCCGCCTGCGCCAGCGCCACCACCGCTGGTGCGGAGGTATTTTTGATGCCGGACATCGCCAGCATGTGCGGATTGCCGCAGCCGGTCGGATAGCCGGCGACGTCGAAAATGTCTTTCACAGCAAAGCGCAGGCCCGACAGCGGGCCAGATGAAATCGCTGTCACTGTCGGCGCCGGATAGGGCACGAAGCAATGGGCTGCGGAGCTTTCTGATATGACGGATGCATCGACTGACATGGATGATTCTTTCCTACGTAAAAGAGAGGGAGACAATTGATAAATATTTAGTCATGGAAAACGGGAGCCGGTTCAATTCACCGCCTGCGCGTCGGCAATCTGATGCACGCGTAGGCAACTGACCACGTGGCCGGGCGACAAGGTTTCTTCACGCGGTTGCATGCCGCTGCATTCCGCGACGGCATATTTGCAGCGCTCGGCAAACGCGCAACCGGGCGGCAGATTGCTCAGGTCCGGTGGCGCGCCGCCTATCGTTTCGAGACGCTGGCCTTTTTGCATGGCGCCGTGGCTGCGGCTCTTGAGCAACGACAAAGTATAGGGATGGCGCGGCCGTGTCAGCAGCTCCGCCGCCGGCCCCTGTTCGATGATCTTGCCGGCGTACATGACAGCGATGCGGTCGGCCACTTCGGCGGCGGCGCCGATGTCATGTGTGACGAAGACGATGGACAGACCAAGTTCTTTTTGTAAATCGCGCAGCAGCAATAAGATCTGGATCTGTACCGTGGCGTCAAGCGCGGTGGTCGGTTCATCAGCCAGCAAGACCTTGGGCGAACACGACAGCGCCAGCGCAATCATCGCGCGCTGGCGCATACCGCCCGACATCTCGTGCGGATAAGCGTCGAGGCGGCGTTCGGGGCTAGGGATGCGGACTTTCTCAAACAGGCTTAGCGCCTGCCTATGGGCCTCGGCCTTGGATACTTTCTTGTGGCGGCGTATCGCTTCCACGATTTGCGCGCCGACCGTGTAGACCGGATCGAGCGCCAGCAGCGGCTCCTGAAAAATCATCGCGACGGTGTCGCCGCGCACGGCGGCCAGTTCACGTTGCGACATCTTCAGCATATCCTTGCCGTCGACTTCGAGGCCGCCACTGATGCGCGTCGAGCGCTCCGAATGCAGGCGCATGATGGAGCGTAGCGTCACGCTTTTGCCGGAACCGGATTCGCCGATCAGGGCCACCACTTCGCCCTGGCCCACGGTAAGGTTGACGCCGTTGACAGCGCGAATCAGTTTTTTTGACGCGAAGAACTGGACGTGCAGATCGCGCAAGGAAATCATGTCATGCATAGCTCACCTCGCTGGCAAACAAGGATGCCGTATCGGCTTCATAGCGCAGACAAGCGACGCCATGGCCGCTGTCGTCATTGGCGAACATCGGCGCGCGCTGGCGGCACACCGGCTGCGCGTAGGCACAACGGGTGTGGAAGCGGCAACCGCTGGGCGGATTGATGGGGTTGGGTGGATCGCCGGCCAACGGCGCTTCCATTGTGCGCTGCAGCGGGTCCATGCTAGGCATGGATTTGAGCAATGCGCGCGTGTAGGGATGCTTGGGCTGGTCGAACACTTGGTCGGACGAACCGATCTCGACCACCTGGCCCAGATACATCACCAGCACGCGGTCGGAGATGAAACGCACGACATTGAGATCATGACTGATGAACAAATAGGTGAGACCGAACTCCTGCTTCAGGTCGAGCAATAGATTGAGCACCTGGGCCTCCACCGATTTATCGAGCGCCGACACCGCTTCGTCGAGAATCACCAGCCGCGGCTCTAGCGCCAATGCCCGTGCAATGTTGACGCGCTGGCGCTGGCCGCCGGACAACTCATGCGGATAGCGACCGGCAAAACGCTCAGGCTGCAAACCTACCCGCGCCAGCAAATCGCGTGCACGTGTGTTTGCCTCACGCGACGTCACACCGTGTACTGTCGGGGCGAAGGCGATCGAGTCTTCTATTGTCATGCGCGGATTGAGCGAGGAATAACTGTCCTGGAACACCATTTGCGTCTGGCGGCGGAACTGACGTAACGGCAAGGCACGCGAGCCGACCGTTTCGCCGTCGAACACCAGCTCGCCGCTGTCCTGCTGGATCAGTTGCATCAGCACGCGCGCGGTGGTCGACTTGCCGCAACCGGACTCGCCGACCACGCCTAGCGTTTCACCCTTGAGGATGTCGAAATTGACGCCGTCGACCGCGCGCACCGCGCTGCGCGCCGAGGCGAAGGGCAGGCCTTTGCCCTTGAGTGGAAAATGCTTAAGCAGGTTACGCACTTGCAGCAAAGGCTGGCGCGGTCCGCCAATATCGCGTTCGTCTGTCATTGCTTGACCTCCATCGCCGAACGCAAACCGTCGGACAACATGTTGAACGAAATCGATGTGATAAAAATGAAAGCTCCTGGCAAGGCCGCTACCCAGGGTTGCGAGTAGATTGCAGTGCGTAGCGTGTTGAGCATCAGACCCCACTCCGGTTCAGGCGGTTTGACGCCGAGTCCGAGGAAGGACAAACCCGAGGCCAGGATCATCGACACCGAAATCAGGCTGGTCGAATACACGAAGATCGGACCGAGCACATTGCCTAGCACATGCGCACGCACGATGGTGAAGGCGTTCGCGCCGGAAGCGCGCGCCGCATCCACGTAGTCGCTGCGGCGCACCTGGGTGGTGACGCTTTCAGCGATGCGCGCGATTTGCGGGATGAAGACGATGGTCAGCGAGGTCAGCGCGTTGACAATGCCAGCACCGAGTGCGCCCGACAAGGCGATCGCCAGCAGCACCGAAGGAAACGCGTACAACACGTCGATGGTGCGCATGATGATGGTGTTGATGAAACCGCCCGCATAACCGGCCAGGATACCCAGGCCACTGCCGATCACGAAGGCCGTCAGCACCGGCGTGATACCCATGAACAGCGACAAGCGGCCGCCGAGGATCAGGCGCGACAACATATCGCGGCCGAGCTCGTCGGTACCGAAGAAATGCGCGGGCGTACCAATAGGTTTCAAACGCGTAAACATCGATGTGGCGAAGGGATCGGTGGGCATGATCCACGGTGCAAACACGGCTATGAAGATCAATGTCAGCAAGATCAGCGTGGCAATCATCGCCAGCGGATTGCGCACGATGCGTGCGGCGACGTTGGCCCAGTGTCCGCGCGAACGCTTGTGCGCTGGTGGGTTGATGGAAACAACAGCAATAGTCGCTGGCATGATCAGGCTCTTTCTATACGAGGATCGAACACGGTTTGCAGGATGTCGACCAGCAAATTGAGTGACACGAAAAACAGGGCCAGCACCAAGATCGTACCTTGCAGCAGCGGCAGGTCGCGTTGGAAAATAGCCTGATTCAGTAGGAAACCGGTGCCGGGCCAGGAGAACACAGTTTCAATCAGGATGGAGCCACCCAGCAGGTAACCGAGTTGCAAACCCATCACCGCCATCGCCGTCGGGGCACAGTTCTTAACCACATGGCGGAATACACCGAATTCACCGAGGCCGCGCGCCTTCAGGCCGATCACGAATTCCTGCGACAGGATGTCGGCCACCAGTGCGCGCACGGTGCGCGCGATGATGCCCATCGGGATGAAGGACATTGTCACGGCCGGCATGATCAGGTATTTGATGTGTTCGAAATCCCATATCCAGGAACTCGAACCGTCAGGGCCGGCACCGGTGGCCGGCAGCCACATCAGTTGTGACGAGAAGATGATGACCAGCACCATGCCGAGCCAGTAATGCGGCACGCTGACGCCGACCACCGAAATGAAGGAAGCGATCTTGTCGACCCAGGAATTACGAAAGTAGCCGGCTACAAAGCCGAACAGCGCGCCGAAGAAGAAACCGATCAGCGTCGCCAGTGCGGCCAGCATGAGAGTATTGCCGACCGCCTTGAAGACTTCTTGCGCGACCGGTCGTCCGGTCGCGATGGAACTGCCGAGGTCGCCGTGTACGGCACGCCAGACCCAGCTGAAAAATTGTACGGGATAACTGCGATTGAAGCCGTAGAGTTCCATCAGCTGTTTCTGCAAGTCGACCGAGGCATCCGGCGGCAGGATAGACATCAGCGGATCGCCCGGTGCGATATGGACCAGCATGAAGCACAGGAATGCGACGCCCAGCATGATGGGTAAGGCATACAGTACGCGGCGGATCAGATAGGAAATCATGGGCGTCTTCGCTGAGAAAATTTGGCTGCCGGCATTACCTTCGCAATACCGGCAGCGTTGGTTACATCAAACCTGCGACGTCGTTAATCCATCGACATCGTGGCGATATCGATGAACCAGCTTTGCGGCTGCACCACGCCCTTGACCTTGGCCGAGATGGCGCGTGGGCCAGTGTCGTGCGCTACCCAAACGAAAGGTGCCTCGTCGACGATCTTGGCGTGTAGCTGGGCCAGCAACGCGTCGCGCTGTTTGGCGTCAAACGTGGTGCGCGCTTTGGCGATGATGGCATCGACTTCCGGGTTGCTGTAGTAGCCCCAGTTGTTGGACACCGGCGGCGCCGCCTTGGAACTGACGAAACGCACCATCGCAAAGAACGGATCCATCGAAGCGAAGCTGATGTTGACGGCATCTGAACCGTGCGCGCTTGGATCCTTGGCGCCAATGCGCCAGTTGGTGTAGAGCGTGTTCCACTCGATGACGTCGAACTGCACGTCAAAGAAGCAGGCTTTGAGGTTTTGTTGCATGAACTCATTCATCGACAACGGTTGCATCTGACCGGAACCGGACGCCGAAATCTGCACCTTGACCTTGAGCGGCTTGGCGGCCGAATAACCGGCTTCGGTCATTAGCTTGCGCGCGCTGTCCGGGTCATACTTGATGTGGAAGCTCGGATTGCCGCGCCACGGATGACCCGGCTCGACGGTACCGGTGGCTTCGCCCATCAGGCCACCCAGCAATTGCTTCATCGCCGGACGATTTACACACAGGTTGGCGGCATAGCGCACGCGTTTGTCCAGCCATGGCGAACCCGGCAGGAAGGACAGCTGCCACGGCCATACGTGTGGTTGTGGATTCGAGTAAATCTTGAAGCCGCGCGCCTTGATGGTGTCGAGCGCGTCAGGCGCCGGTGCTTCGATCCAGTCGACCTGGCCGGACAGCAAGGCAGCGGTGCGCGAGTTGGCTTCCGGCAGTGGCAGCATCACGACCTTGTCGATTTTTGGACGACGCTTGGGGTCCCAGTATTCGGAATTCTTGGCCAGTTCCAGACGCTCGCGCGGCACGAACTTGGTCATCTTGAACGGACCGGTACCGGAGGCGTCGGCTGCGAATGCAGCCCAGGCTTGCTTGGCGCGCTCGGCCTTGTCGCTGACTGTGCCCGGTACAGCGGCCAGCTTCTTGGCCCATTGCAGCGGCGAGGCCATGAACAAATTGGTCAGGTTGATCGGCAGGAAGGAATCCGGTTCGGAAGTGGTCAGTTCAACGGTGAGGTCGTCAATCTTCTTGGCCGAACGCAGTGTCGGCATGCGCGATGCAGTCACGCCAACCTGGCTGGGATCGAAGTTGGGCGCATCCTTGTCGAGCACCTTGTTGACGTTCCATACCACAGCGTCGGCATTGAAGGCGGAGCCATCGTGGAACTTGACGCCAGGGCGCAGCTTGAAGATCCACTTGGTCTTGTCCTTGGTGTCGACCGCCCACGACAAGGCCAGGTCGGGAATCACTTCGCTGGGCTTGTCGGCCTTGGAGAGATCCCATTGCGTCAGGCTGTCGTACATCGGGATACCGGTGAAGCGATTGCCTTCGAAACCTTGATCTGGCTGGCCCAGCGTGCGCGGAATGTCGCCTGCAGTCATGGCGATGCGTAAGACTTTTTCAGCGTGCGCGCCGGCGCTGCTGAGCAGGCCGAAGGCCAGCGCACAGGCCAGGGTGAGGGCGCTAGGGTTGCTTAATTTCATGGGATGCTTCCTTTACGAGAACGACGTGTTGGAGGACTTGGTTTTTTACTGCAGATCAGGAAAACTAATCGTGGTTGGCATGCATTGAGAATTGTTCACGGCTGCAAAAATGCAATGCCGGCGCGCGAGGCGGTCTGTAATAAATGGGTCCGCATGGCAGCGCGTGCGCCAGCGGCGTCGCCGGCAGAAATCGCCGCGGCAATGGCGCGATGTTCTTCTGCTGGTTCCCAGATGCGCGAATGGTCGGCGAACGGCAGCCGCAGACTGTGGCTGATGCGCGTCTCGAAATCGTGGGCGATCTGTAGTAGCCCAGGGTTGCCGGATAGCTCGGCGATCAGTTGGTGGAACTCCAGGTCGGCCTGCGAGGCACTGACCAGATCGACCACCTTGAGCGCGTCTTCGAAGCGGGCCTGCACGTCCCACAGGCGCGGCGTGGTCTGGGTATTGATGACGCGGGCGGCGAGCGCGGCGGCGTCGGGTTCAAAAATGTAGCGCAGTTGAAAAGTCGATTGCAACTCGACCGACGACGGCGCTGCCGAGGTTGGCCTGGTGACGGCGTTGCGGCCGGATGTCACCAGCGTGCCCTTGCCTGGCATGGCACGGATGAAGCCGAGCGCTTCCAGCATCGACAAGGCTTCGCGCAAGGAGGCGCGGCTGATGCCCAGCATTTCGGCGAGGTCGCGCTGACCCGGCAGCATCTGGCCAGTCTTGTAAGTCCCGGACAGGATCTGGCGTTGTAAAGTTTGCGCGGCGATATTGGGCATGCTCATCGTTTTTCCTTTTTTGGTCTGACTGGTCAGACCGCAAAAGTCGATATAGCAATTGACATGCCACCTACCCTGAAAAATGTCGATTAGTGAGGAAAGATCGGCCTCCCGGGCTCGTCGCCTTGCGCGTACTACGACGTTCTCATGCGATAAAACGGCACGCCAAAATATGGCGGTGCACACATTTCATGCATTGCTCTGCCGCGAAATCGTGCGCAGAAAAATTGACGAGGCTGCTCAGACCAAGATAACACTGGCGCTGCGGCAATAATTGCTGCCAGGCTGGGTATGACTCCCCGCGGATTACCTGGATCAATTGCAATACCACGGGAGCCTAGACCGCGATCCAATAACAATTGAACAATCAGACCTCCGAAAGAGTGACCAATAAGAATAGGTGGTTCAAGCAGGGTTTCAATGATTGCTGCGTAGTGATCAACAAGCGATTTGACGATCGTTTTGGCAAACGCAGGATTCACGACTAGGGAATGCTGATCAAGTAGTCGCAGGTGCGCCCAGTGAGCGTGATGTTGATGGTTTTTTGAAGCGAATGTTTTTTTGCACTTGCTATTTGTCTGCCGCTTTCACCACCGCAATCATGGCGCCGAAGGCAGGCCCCAGATCGGCTTCCAACGAAGGATATATGCGTGAAATACTGCCATCGAGGTAGAGCGCATCGACACACTGCAGTTTGTCGCGCAGGAACTGCGCGAAATCATAGAACGTGATGGGATTACGCGCCATTGCCAGTACCACCTGATGCGAGGTATCGATACATACGGCATTGCGCACCACCATGTTGATCGAGCCAGGATCGAAGGCGCTGTTGATCTCGCCGTTGTGCAGCATGATCGGTCCGGATTGCGTGGCATAGCGCGCGTTGGCCAGCCAGTAACCGCGGTCATTGTCGACGCTGGTGGTGTCGACGATGCGAGCTTGCCGATCTTCCACAATAAAGACGCCATTGGGCTGCAGATAAAAATTGCCGTAAGCATTTTGACGCGTGTTGAGTTTGTGCTGTATGACGCCGTCCTCGATGTACAGACCTAGCGGCTTGTGGTCCTTGTCGTAAATGCCGGCATTGGTGGCGCAGGCCAGGTCCTTGCCTTGCGGCCGTAGCCAGGCGCGAAGATTGGCAAAAGTACCTAACAGAGCGCCGGTACTGTCTTTCCAGAACATTTGCAGGGTGTCGTGTTGCAAGTCGATATGGCAAGTGTTGATGCTGACCTGGTTGTAGCGATATTGGTGCAGTTCAGCGGCATGCGAAGGGCTGCTGAAAAGCATCAAGAACATTGCCAGAAGCGCCGATGGGCGTAGCGGAAGTTGGGGCAGCGACAGGGCGAGTAAGCGCAGGATGAGGAGCATATGAAACGATGGAAACTTGGTAGGGATGGCTTATTGATTCTGAAAATTGAGTCGCTTACGGTCATTCTGTCAGCTTGCCACAACCAGCCCGAAGTCAGATGCAATGATGAAAACAGACTCGTGTGTTCCGAGGTATTTCTGGCCACACGCTGACGCATTGCAATGTTTGTAGAAAGCCAGGCATTTTAGAGGGCTACGTCGTGCTTGTGAATGTTCCTTTACCAATCTTGGCAGTCCTGTATGGCACCGGTCTTACAAATGCCAAATTATTGATATGGATAAAAGATGCGTATTAGTATAAATAAAAGGTTAAAAAATTCTCAATTGATATAAATACTAAAAAAAATATGCAATTTGTTTGATGGATGTTAGACTTTTAACTGAAGAATAAGAGCTTTTATAAAGGCGTGAAATTTTCATAATTAAAACGCATTTCTAAAGGAGGAGATTCTATGAAGCCATTGAATTGCCCGGCAAGATTGGTCCTGGCGCTGGTTATTACCGCTTTTTGTGGCCGTATCGCTCAAGCAGAAACAGTGAAGATTGCGATTGTTGGTCCGCTTACAGGGGCCGTGGCGCAGTATGGTGATATGGTCAAGGCTGGTGCTCTGACGGCAATCGAGCGGATCAATGCCGCCGGCGGTGCCGATGGCAATACCTTCGAGGCTGTGCTCCTGGACGATGCTTGTGAGCCCAAGCAAGCTGTGGCTGTGGCCAACAAGATCGTCAGTGAGGGCATCAAATTCGTGATCGGTCACGCCTGCTCTGGTTCAAGTATTCCGGCCGCCGATATTTATGAGAATGAGGGCGTGGTCATGATTACGCCTTCAGCGACGGCGCCACAACTGACCGAAGCCAAACCGCGTCAATTCATTTTTCGAACCATCGGCCGCGATGATCAGCAAGGGCCGGTTGCAGCAAAGTACATCATTGAACAGGTCAAGCCCAAAAAAATCGCTGTGTTGCATGACAAGCAGTCTTACGGACAAGGCATGGCGACGTCGGTCAAGGCAGCGTTGGATGCGGCCAAGCTTCCTGTGGTCGTGTTTGAAGGTATCCATGCCGGCGACAGCGACTATTCTGCGGTCATTACCAAACTCAAATCGCGTGGCGTGGATTTCGTCTACTTCGGCGGCTACCATCCGGAAATGGGGCTGCTCATGCGGCAGGCGCGCGAACAGGGCGTCAAGGCCTTGTTCATGGGACCGGAAGGGGTTGGCAACAAGGACATTACCGCGATTGCCGGAGCAGCTTCAGAGGGGATGTTGCTGACGCTGCCCGTTGATTTTTCGGCCGATCCGGCCAATGTCGCGCTGCTCTCGGCCTTTGCTGCACAAAAACGCAATCCCAACGGTCCGTTCCAGATGCCTGCCTACGCTGGCGTGAAAGTGATTGCGGACGCAATTGCTGGTACTGGATCTACAGATCCAGCCCGCGTGGCCGCCTACATGCATAGCCATACCTTCAAGACGCCGATCGGCGTTGTCGCCTACGACGACAAGGGGGATCTCAAATCCTTCAAGTTCGTCGTCTATACCTGGCATCAAGACGCCAGCAAAACGGCAATCAATTAATTTTCCTGCGGCGTGGGCGTAACGTCCCGCCGACCTCAACATTGTCCATGCATCTCTTGAGGCAGGCATGGGCGCCTCTCTTTTTGCCATGAACGAACTGCTCCCTGAATTGACACAACAGCTGGTCAACGGTCTGAGCCTGGGGGCGATCTATGCATTGATCGCCATTGGCTACACCATGGTCTACGGCATTATCGGCATGATCAATTTTGCCCACGGCGAGATTTACATGATCGCTTCCTATGTCGGCCTGGTCACGCTGAGCGCCATCGGCGTACAGGCTGGCTATCCCTTGCTCCTGCTACTGGGGGCGACACTTATCGTCGCGGTGGTGGTGACTGGTCTGTATGGCTGGACGGTCGAACGCGTCGCCTATCGTCCCTTGCGCGGCGGACCACGACTGGTGCCGCTGATTTCGGCCATTGGCATGTCGATTTTTCTGCAGAACTTCGTGCAGATCGGCCAGGGTTCGCGCGACATGCCGGTGCCGGTGCTGATCTCGGGCGCCCTTGAGTTTCAGATGGGCAGCGATTTTACGGTCACGATTGCGTATTCACGCATGGTCATCGTCGGCCTCACGGTGCTACTGATGCTGGCGTTGACGCTGTTCATTGCACGTTCGCGCATGGGACGAGCTTGTCGTGCTTGTGCCGAAGATATGGGCATGACCAATCTGCTCGGTATTGATATCAATCGCGTGATTTCCTTCACCTTCGTGCTGGGTGCCATGCTGGCGGCGGTCGGTGGAGTCTTGATTGCGTTGAGCATTGGCAAGCTCAATCCTTACATTGGTTTCATCGCCGGCATCAAGGCTTTTACGGCGGCGGTCTTGGGCGGTATTGGCAGCATTCCCGGTGCCATGCTGGGAGGCGTATTGCTGGGCCTGGTAGAGACCTTGGCCGCCGCATATTTCCCGACTCAATACAAGGATGTGGTGTCGTTTGTATTGCTGGTGCTGATTTTGTTGTTCCGGCCAACGGGCTTGCTGGGTCGGGCGGATATGGAGAAAGTTTGATGACGATGCCATTTAAAAATGCGCTGGCGGCGGCACTGTTGACCGCCATTTTGACGACACCGTTGCTGGGCTTGCAATTACAACTCGATGCCTATCGGGTGGTGTTGCATGCGCATTGGACGCCGGTAATCATCGCTGTGGTAGCGGTATTCGTGTTTCAGTTGATTAAGCCGCTGCTGGTGCGCAGCATTGCACATGTGAGCCGACCTGCCTGGCCCACGCTGCGACCACAGCAGCAACGTTATGCCGTGCTGGCCTTACTAGTGCTGGCATTGGTGTGGCCATTTTTCGGTGCGCGCGGTCATGTCGATATCGCCACGCTGGCCTTGATCTACATCATCCTGGGCTTGGGGCTCAATATAGTGGTCGGTTTTGCTGGCCTGCTTGATCTTGGTTATGTCGGTTTCTATGCGGTCGGCGGCTATACCTATGCGTTGCTGTACCAACACTTCGGTCTGACATTCTGGCAATGCCTGCCATTGGCTACCGTCATGTCAGCCTTGTTCGGTTTGATCCTGGGGTTTCCCGTATTGCGTCTGCGCGGCGATTATCTGGCCATCGTCACGCTGGGCTTTGGAGAAATCATCCGCTTGCTGCTCAATAATTTGAGCGCGCTCACCGGTGGGCCGGACGGCATCTCGAGTATCCCCAAGCCGACCGTATTGGGCATCGACATGGCTCGCCACGCCAGCGTAGCAGGCGATACCACATTTCATGCGCTGCTCGACATGACGTATCAAGGCGGGCACATGGTGATTTATCTGTATTTGCTGGCGCTGTTGTTGGCGTGTTTGAGTTATTTTGTTTCTAGCCGCCTGTTACGCATGCCCATGGGACGGGCCTGGGAAGCTCTGCGCGACGATGAAATCGCCTGTCGCTCGCTGGGTCTTAATCCAACCCGGATCAAGTTGTCGGCGTTCACACTGGGAGCGGCCTTCGCCGGTCTGGCCGGCTGTTTTTTTGCGGCGCGCCAAGGCCTGGTCAATCCAGAGTCGTTCACCTTCATCGAATCGGCGCTGATTCTGGCGATCGTCGTGCTGGGTGGCATGGGTTCACAATTGGGTGTGATTCTGGCCGCTATTTTGCTCACAGTATTGCCGGAGCTGGCGCGTAGTTTTGCCGAATATCGCATGCTCTTGTTCGGTCTGGTGATGGTATTGATGATGATATGGCGACCGCAAGGTTTGTTGCCTGCCAGTCGCCCACATGTGGTGTTGCCGCAATGACGGCCGCACACAATCAGCCATTGCTGCAAGTGTCTGGCCTGGCGATGCGCTTTGGCGGTCTGTTGGCGGTCGACGGTGTCAAGCTGTCGGTGATGGCGCGTGAAGTGTTCGCCATCATCGGCCCCAACGGCGCGGGCAAGACCACGGTGTTCAATTGCATCAGCGGCTTTTACGCGCCCAGTGCTGGTGAGATCGCACTGCAAGGCTGTTCGATTGCGCGCCAACCCAGCCATATGGTGGCGCGCCAGGGATTGGTGCGGACGTTTCAGAATATCCGCTTGTTCAAGACGCTCAGCGTCGTGGAGAATTTGCTGGTAGCGCAACACAATGCGCTCAACACTAATCTGCTGGCAGGCCTGTTCAAGTTGCCCAGTTTTCGCCGTGCCGAACAGCAGG